>Ga0208395_100068_pt1 | contig 55112 bp, 44 predicted proteins | sample LakWasMet61_LOW9_2_FD_183893 | JGI IMG/M metagenome (GOLD analysis project Ga0208395, IMG submission 183893) | Freshwater sediment methanotrophic microbial communities from Lake Washington under simulated oxygen tension - Sediment Metagenome... | ecosystem: Environmental > Aquatic > Freshwater >...
ATGCAACTAAAACTATTTGCAAAAATAGTTGTATCTATCAGGGATAACCCAACAGAAGAATACTACTCATTTTCGGTCAAAAAACTCTTAGAAGATTTCGACCTAGCCGACACAAATTACACTCACTTAAAAAATGCTACCAAGGGGCTGATCAGACCAGTTGTTATAAAAGGGGAGGGGGTTGCTGAGCAACAAAAGGCATTTTTCACTGATGTGGACTATGACTCAAAAGGAACTGTTCAATTTAAAATCCATAAAGATTTGAAGCCTTTAATCTTGAATCTTGAAAGGAATTACACACAGTATTACTTTTCAAACATAGCACGGCTGAAGAGTGCTTATGCAATCAGGATCTATGAGTTACTTAAGCAGTTCCAATTCAGGGGCGAAAGAGTTTTAGGGTTAGAAGAACTTAGAAAAATCTTAAAGATAGATGAAAAGAAATATAGCAAAATAAATGATTTTAAAAGATTTGTTATCTTTGTAGCTCAAAAAGAACTTCAAGAAAAAACAGATATTTTCTTCGAAATTGAAGAAATAAAAGAAGGAAAAAAGATAGTAAAGCTTAGATTTATTATTTACAGAAATTCCAGGAATCTAGGTGATATTGAAGACGGTAACTTAATTGATTCACCTGGACAAGATGACATTCAGGAAGTAGAGAAGCCATCTTTGCTTGAAGAGTTAGATATTTTTAAAGTTTTATTTGGCGAGTACAAAGTCAGCAAAAAGATAGCTTTAAAAATAGTTAAAGATTTTAGCGAAGATAGGATTGAAAGAAACATCGAGTATACAAAAAAAGAACATAAAAACGGTAATGTAAACAAAAATTTTACCGGTTACTTGGTCGATGCTATCAACAAAGACTACGCAAGCACGACATCACTGTTTGAACTGGATAGTAAAAAGAAGGAAGAACAAACGAGAAGGGAAAAACAGTTAGAAGCGAAGAGGGAAGACCTGAGATCAAAGCTTTCGTTGGAGTTCAGCAGGACAGAGAAGGAAAAATTTTTGAACTCGCTAAGTGAGTCTGAACAAGAAGCACTGAAAAACCAAATCCTAGAAGAAATCAAGCTTGATAGCTACTCGGTAAATTTGCTGAAAAAGAGGGGATTAAGTAGTCCGGTTGCCGGAATGTGGGTTATTAAGCAGATTGAAGGGTTTGAGCAAAGAAGGGACGCTTATATAGGTGAGAAGATGAAGGAAGCTGGGTTTGTAAGTGCTGAAAGCTAAAGACGAGAAATCTAATGCTTACTAAAGGCGAGGTAAAAAGGCTCTTCTTGTTTTGATAGGATGTTATAAGTATATGATAAATAGGTAATATTTTATAGCTATCACTTCCTTTATATGATTTTTTATCCTGGTTTAGTACTTGTTTAATAGCCAAAGACGAGAAATCTAATGCTTAAGCCAGTTTGTTTAGAAGGTGATTTTGAGGCTTTTTCATCTTTGATTTAGTGGCTCAACTATCAGCTTTTAATGTTATTTGTTCGCCTGGGCAGTAGGTCGGTAAGCTTGAAATAGGAGCCAAAGACGAGAAATCTAATGTTAAAGCCATTTTACTTAAGACGAGAATTATGAATTTTTTCGTCTTTGGCGTTTGCTGTAACGTAATGAATTTTATATGTTTTTTATTTTTTAATGTTCGATCATTCGTCACTTTATGGTTTAGTAAGCTATCAAGTACGAGAAATCTAATGTTTTATTGAGAAGATTCTATAACAAGCACGGCTTTAAAAAACAAAAATCACTTGATTATTATATATTTTATATATAACTAGTGTATGTTATTTATATGTTTATTTATTATTTAATTAAAGGGATTCATGTCGGAAGAACAAAAAAAATTGCTTGAGCAACAGCTTTGGAATATTGCTAATACTCTTAGGGGAAAAATGGATGCTGATGAGTTCCGTGATTACATCTTGGGATTCATTTTCTATAAATATCTTTCTGAAAAGATGTTTATCTTCGCAAACAACGAGCTTAAAGAAGACGGTATAAAATACGATGAAATTGTAGAAGTAACTAAGGACGGGCAAGAATACCTTGAAGCTATCAAGGATGCCTCAATTGAAAGCCTGGGTTATTTTTTAAAGCCTTCTGAATTGTTCAGCGAGATTGCTAAAAAGGGTAATTCGGACAGCAAGGATGAAGATCAAAGTAATTTTATCCTTGAAGAGCTGGGGAAAATTCTAAAAAACATCGAACAAAGCACAATGGGAACGGCGAGTGAAGATGATTTTGATAATCTGTTTGAAGACCTGGATTTAACATCTACCAAGCTTGGAAGAACCGAAAAAGATAAAAATACTCTTATCGCTAAGGTACTTGCTCATTTAGATAAAATTAGCTTTAACCTGGATGATCCAAAGTCCGATGTTTTAGGTGATGCCTATGAATACCTGATCGGACAGTTTGCCAGTGGAGCCGGTAAAAAGGCCGGTGAGTTCTACACACCACAACAAGTATCAACCGTGTTAGCCAAACTGGTTACGGTCGGTAAAACCCGCTTAAAATCGGTTTATGATCCAACTTGCGGTTCTGGGTCATTGTTGCTTCGTGTCAAAAGGGAAGTTGAGGACGTTTCAAATTTCTACGGGCAAGAACTAAACCGCACAACCTACAACTTAGCCCGTATGAACATGATTTTGCACGGGGTTCATTACCAAAAATTCGACATCAAGCAAGAAGACACCTTAGAACACCCACAACACATAAACGAAAGGTTTGAGGCTATAGTAGCTAATCCGCCGTTTTCGGCTCATTGGAGTGCTAGCCCTTTGTTTATGAGTGATGACCGTTTTAGTCAATACGGAAGCCTAGCACCGAAAACAAAGGCTGATTTTGCCTTTGTGCAACACATGATTCATCATCTTGCCGATAACGGGCAAATGGCAATTGTGTTGCCTCATGGGGTGCTTTTTAGGGGGAGTTCAGAAGGCCGTATCAGGCAATATCTGATTGAAGATAGAAACTACCTTGATGCCGTGATCGGTCTACCGGCTAATATTTTTTATGGAACTTCAATACCGACTTGTATTTTAGTCTTTAAAAAATGCAGGGAACATAACGAAGATGTTCTGTTTATTGACGCAAGCCAAGGTTTTGAAAAAATATTTAACCAAAACTATTTAAGACCGGAACATATAGAAAAAATCGTTGAGACTTACAAGGCAAGAACCGAAGAAGAAAAATATAGCCATTTAGCCTCTTTACAAGAAATAAAAGACAACGATTACAACTTGAATATCCCTCGTTATGTAGATACCTTTGAAGAGGAAGAAGCTATTGACCTGGAAGCGATAGCTAGTGATTTGGTATCGCTGGAAGATGAAATAAAAATAACAGATTCAAATATTGCGGAATTCTGCAAACAGCTTAATATTTCAACACCTTTTTAATTATGGATAAAGTAAAAAAAGTACCTGCTTTAAGGTTTCCTGGGTTTAGTGGACAGTGGGAAGTTGATGAATTAGTTGATTTGGTTAAAAAATCTAGTTCAAAGTATGATCCAGATAAAGAAATACAATCATATAAATGTGTAGAGTTGGAAAGTTTAAGTCAAGAAACCGGTATTTTGCTTGAAATATTTGATTCAAAGGAAGTTAAAAGTATAAAAAATAAATTTCAAAAAGGAGATATTCTTTTTGGAAAATTAAGACCATATTTGAAAAAATACTTAAAAGCTGATTTTGACGGAGTTTGTTCATCAGAAATATGGGTTTTACTTGGTATAAAATTAATTAATGATTATTTGTATTATTTAATACAGACAAGTAAATTTAATTATATTTCTAATGTTTCTTCAGGTTCTAAGATGCCTAGAGCTGATTGGGATTATGTTTCCAGTACACCATTTTATTATCCACATAGGAAAGAACAACAACAAATCTCTGACTTCCTTTCACAAGTAGACAAAAGAATAGAACAGCTTACAAAGAAAAAACAGCTTTTGGAAAGTTATAAAAAAGGAGCTATGCAAAAAATTTTTAGTCAGGAGCTTCGTTTTAAGGATGATAATGGTGAGGATTATCCTGATTGGGAAGAGAAGAATATAAGTAGTTTTTTGATTGAGAGAAATATAAAAATTCCTAAAAATGATAAGTATCCTTTGATGGCTTTTGTTGCATATAAAGGTGTAACTCACAAAGGAGATAGATACAATAGGGAATTCTTAGTTAATGATGAAGAGAATAAGAAATATAAACAAACTGAATATGGGGATTTTATTTATAGCTCTAATAATTTGGAAACAGGCTCTATAGGTTTAAATAATTATGGTTCTGCAACTATTTCCCCTGTTTATAGTATATTTAAAATAAAAGAATTGTGTAACTGTAAATTTATTGGTAGTTTATTGGTTAGTAAAAAATTTATAAATAAAATGCTTAAATATAGACAAGGTGTTGTATATGGGCAATGGAGAATTCATGAGTCAGATTTTTTAAATATTGAAGAAAAACTTCCTTGTTTTGAAGAACAAACCAAAATAGCTAACTTCCTAACTGAAATAGACAATAAAATAAACCATGTAACAAAACAACTAGACGGAACTAAGCAGTTTAAAAATGGATTGCTTCAAAAAATGTTTATTTAACTATTTAATTTTAAACAAGAATATAATGATAAAACTAACGCAAGTAACTATTGATAAATACAAATGTATTCAGAACCCACAAACAGTTGCTATTGATTCTGAAATAACAACAATTGTAGGTATGAATGAAGCGGGAAAAACATCTTTTTTATCTGCAATTGCAAAAACTAATTATTTCATATCTGATCCAGACTTTAAATTCGATATTACGAACGACTATCCAAGAAATGATTTAATTGACTTTCAAGAAGATGATGAAGATTGTGATATTATTGAATGCAAATATGAAATTTCATCTGAATTATTGAAACAAATAGAAGACGAATTTGGTAAAGATGTTTTTACAGCTAATACATTTACCTACACTTGTCACTATAAATCAGAAACAAATACGATTAGTGGATTATCTGCAAATCAAAATATTTATTTAGAATTACAAGTTGAAAAATATTCTTTATCTGATGAAACAAAAGAATTAATAAAAAATACCACGTCTTTGTCTGAAATTAACGATGTTGTTGGTAATGACTCAGATATAGACTTAGTTTTATTCAAGACGGTTATAAAAAAAGTAATTGATGGTTCTTCTAATTGGGGCAATAACCTTTTAGGTTATATTGTAATAAGTACAATTAAACCAAAAATGCCAAAGTTCTGGTATTTTGATGATTATTACCCGTTACCTGGAAAAATAAACATAAATGAACTTATTACTAGACCACCAACAAATGAAAAGGATAAAACATCAAAGGCACTTTTTGAGTTAGCAAGAATAAAGCCAGAAGATATATTAAATGCAACAGATAATGATTATGAAAAATATATTGCTCTTTTAGAGGCATCTTCAAATAAAATAACAAAAGAAATTTTTAAGTACTGGTCAACTAATAAAAATCTTGGTATAGAGTTTAAAATTCAGAATATAACTAATCCACAAGGACAGATTGAAAAGGTACTTGATATTAGAGTAAAAAGTAATCTTCATGGAATTACACTACCATTAGACAGAAGAAGTAAAGGGTTTAATTGGTTTTTCTCTTTTATTATTTGGTTTAGTAAAATACAAGCCGATAAAAATTCAGATTATGTTTTACTTCTTGATGAACCGGGATTAAATCTTCATGCCTCTGCACAGGCTGATTTGCTTCGTTTCTTTAATGAGCTTTCAAAAAAATATCAAATTATCTATACAACCCATTCACCATTTATGGTGGAAACAGAGCACCTTAATAGAGTAAGGACTTGTTTTGAAACCGATGAAGGCACTGTTATTTCGGATTCAATTCAAGAGAAAGACCCCAATACATTGTTTCCCCTTCAGGCCGCACTAGGATATGATATTGCTCAAAATCTTTTCGTTTCAAAAAATAATTTACTTGTTGAAGGGCCAGCAGATTTAATTTATTTGACAGTCCTTTCGAGTATTTTAGAATCTGAAAAAAGAACTTTTTTAAAAGATACAATTACCATTGTTCCTGTCGGTGGTTTAGATAAAGTAACTACATTTATTTCGTTACTACGTGGTTCTAAGTTAAATGTAGTTTGTTTACTCGATACTTTTATTGATCAAAAGGGAAAGCAAAAAGTTGATGATTTAGTAAAATGTAAAATAATCAAAGAAAAAAACATACGCTTTTTTAATGAGTTCACAAATAACGGTAAATCTATTGCTGATATAGAAGATCTTTTTGAAAAGGAAGAATATTTAAAACTTTTTAATTTGTCATTTGATGGTGACTATCAGAGCATTAGCAGTTCCGAACTTGATACGAGCATTGATACAATACTAAAACAAATAAATAAAGTAATAGGAAAGGATAGGTTCAATCATTACAGACCAGCAAATAAATTGAATCAATTAGGAGTAGATAAAAGTTATTTTTCAAGTAAAACATTAGATAATTTTGAAAAGATATTTATTGAAATAAATAAGTTATTTTAAAAATTAAATTTACTTCTTAAAAGGCAATGGATGAGCACACAACCTGAACAAGTTTTAGAATCAAACTTAATCAAACAACTTGATTCACTAGGACATAAGCCAGTTACGATAAAAAATGAAGCCGATTTATTAGCTAATTTAAAATCTCAACTAGAAATACATAACAAAACTACCTTTTCAGAGAAAGAATTTAGCAAAATTCTGAATCATTTAAACAAAGGAAATGTGTTTGAAAAAGCTGGTATTCTTAGGGATAAGATGACTTTTGAAAGAGATAACGGCGACAAGGCTTACATAGAGTTCATAGATCAAGAACATTGGTGCAAAAATCAATTTCAAGTCACTCATCAGGTCGCAATGGAGGGGAGTTATAAAAATCGCTACGATGTAACGATTCTTATAAACGGTCTTCCGCTCGTACAAATTGAGCTGAAAAGAAGGGGGCTTGAACTCAAAGAGGCTTTCAACCAAATCAACCGCTATCAAAGACACTCATTCGGTTCTTCGCATGGGTTGTTTCAGTATCTTCAAATTTTCGTTATTAGTAACGGTGTTAATACTAAATATTACGCGAACAACCGTCATCAGTCATTTAAGCAAACGTTTTATTGGGCTGATAACGAAAACAACCTAATCAGCCAACTAGAGGAATTCACTAAAGACTTCCTGGAGCCGTGCCATATTGCCAAAATGATTGTTAAGTACACGGTGCTAAACGAGACAGAAAAGGTGTTAATGGTGCTTCGCCCATACCAGTACTACGCGACTGAAGCCATTATTGATAGGGTTAAAAATAGCACTAAAAACGGCTACATTTGGCATACAACTGGATCAGGTAAAACCCTGACATCGTTCAAGACTAGCCAAGTCTTGATGAAATTACCGCAAGTCCATAAGGTAGTTTTTGTCGTTGATAGGAAAGACTTAGACTACCAAACGACCAAAGAATTTAATGCCTTTTCCAAAGGCAGTATTGACGGAACCGATGATACCAGGGCTTTAGTTAAACAATTTTCAGACGATACCAAGCTGATTGTAACGACCATTCAAAAACTCAATACCGCTATCAGCAAACAGCAGTATTTAGCCAAAATGGAACAGCTTCAGGATAAAAAAATAGTTTTTATCTTTGATGAGTGCCACCGCTCGCAGTTCGGCGAAACCCATAAGAAAATAAAGAAGTTCTTTAATAATCATCAAATGTTTGGGTTCACCGGAACCCCGATTTTTGTTCAGAATGCCGTTGCCAACGAAAGCGGGAAGAGAACGACCAAGGAACTGTTTGACGATTGCTTGCATAAGTATGTTATTACCGATGCCATTAAAGATGAAAATGTTTTGAAATTCTCAATTGAGTACATCGGTAGGTATAAAAATAAAGACGGTAGCAAAAATGAAATAGATATTGAAGTTGAAGACATTGATACAAAGGAGCTTTTAGAAAGCCCACAAAGGCTTGAAAAGATCACCGACTACATCATAGCCAACCATAACAGAAAAACGCATAATAGGGAATTTACGGCTTTATTTTGTGTAAGTAGCATCGATACCTTAATAAAATATTACGATCTGTTTTATGCGAAAAAAGAAGTCGGACAGCACAATTTAAGAATTGCGACAATTTTTAGTTTTACGGCAAATGAAGACGATAAAGATGCCAACGGTTTTATCCCTGATGCTGACCTAGACATAAAAGAAGGGACGATAATAAACCAGCATAGCAGGGATAAATTAGACGAATACATAGGACATTACAACAAGTTCTATAATACTAAGTTTTCAACTCAAAACAGCCAGCTTTATTATAATTATTACAACGATATAGCGAAAAAAGTAAAAGAAAGGCAAATAGACATTCTTTTGGTCGTTAATATGTTTTTGACCGGATTTGATAGCAAAACTCTAAATACTTTGTTTGTCGATAAAAATTTAAAGTACCACGGTTTAATTCAGGCTTTTTCAAGAACAAATAGGATTTTAAACGATCAAAAATCACAAGGTAATATTGTTTGTTTCCGTAACCTAAAGAAACTTACCGATGATGCGATAGCCTTATTTTCAAATAAGGATGCCAAAGACATTATTTTAATTGAGCCGTACGAAGACTATGTAAAAAAATTTGATAAGGCTTTTTCTCAGTTGTTGGCGATAGCTCCAACCGTTAAAAGCGTTGATAGTTTACCCAGTGAAAATGAAGAGCTGGAGTTTATTAAGTCCTTTAGGGAATTGATTAGGTTAAAAAATGTTCTCACTAGCTTTGCTGATTTCCAGTTTAGCGATTTAGCAATGGACGAACAAAGTTTTGAGGACTACAAAAGCAAATATTTAGATTTACACGACAAAGTTAAGAATGACCACTCCAAGGAAAAAGTTTCAATCCTGGAAGATGTGGATTTTGAATTAGAACTTATTCACCGTGATGAAATTAATGTTGCTTATATCCTGCGGTTGCTGGCCGGGCTGAAAGCCTCGGGCGGACCAGAGCAAGAAAAGAAAAAGAAAGCTATTATTGATTTGTTGTCCGGTGAGGCGAAACTAAGAAGTAAAAAAGAACTGATTGAAAACTTCATTAACTCTAGTTTGATAAAAGCCGAAAGTAGCGAAGATGTTGAAACAGAATTTGAAAGCTATTGGGACTTAGAAAAGAAAAAAGCTTTTGATGAAATGTGCGAGGAAGAGGGGTTAATTCCTGAAAAGCTACAGGAAGTTATAGGGAATTACCTGTACACCGAAAGAACACCTATTAGGGATGATGTGGTTGCTTTGATGAAGGAAAAACCAAAGCTCCGTGAAAGAAAAACGGTTATTGAAAGGGTCGTTGAAAAAATACTTAATTTCGTTAATACATTTATTGACGGTATAGAAGGGTAGGGCGGTTTAATTCTAAAGGGATTGTATGATTAAAAAAATAAAAAAAATAAAAAATCTTGCTGTTTTCAATGATTTTGATTGGGATAAAACCGTAAAAGATAAAGGCGGTAACAAACTGGAATTCAAAAAGCTTAACATTACTTATGGTCGCAACTACTCAGGAAAAACAACCTTATCAAGGATATTGAGAAGTTTCGAAAAAGGAGTAATAGACGATAAGTATAAATTTTGTGAGTTCTCATTAGAACATACCGAACAAGGATTGCTCGATAGCAATAACTTATCTAACTGTCCTTACACAATCAGGGTCTACAATAAAGACTTTGTGTCTGAAAACCTAAAATGGCTATCAGACCATGAAGGTGAAATTAAGTCTTTTGCAGTTCTAGGCGACAAAAATGTAAGAATAGAAGAGGAGATTGAATCCTTAGAAAGTTTGTTAGGTAGTGAACAAAGCAAGAAAGGTCTTAGGTTTGATTTAAAAACAAAATCTGATGAACTTATAAAACAAAGTAAAAATGAAAAACTTAGGAAAGATCAGTTAGATGATAAGTTAAGAAAAAAAGCAAATGATGAGATAAAGCCGAACAGTATATATAGTGATGTAAATTACAATATCAGTAAAATAAAAGAAGACATAAAGAAAATAGACCTTTTATCGTATGTTTCTTTTACAGAAAAAGAAATAGAAGAAAAGAAGGTATTGTTAAAAGAAAACGCAAAAGATAATATCAGTAGTCTAGTAGTCCATAAATTTTCTTTTGATTCACTGTACGAAATAACAAAAGAACTTGTTTATAAAGAAATAAAGCCTACTAAATCAATACAAGAACTATTAAATGACTCGTTACTTCAAGAGTGGGTAAGAAATGGTATAACTCATCACAGAAACAAAAAAGAGAAGTGTGCTTTTTGCGGTTCAAGTATCCCTTCTGATTTATGGGATAAGTTAGATGCACATTTTAGTAAAGAGTATGAAGAGCTTAGAGATGGCATTGATACTCAAGTTGCTAATATCAAGACAGAAAAAATTAATATACTAAACTTAGTTAAACCGAAAAAGTTAGATTTTTATTCAATATTGCAGAATAAAGTTGAGCTTTCTACGAAATCACTAAATGATCAATTAAAACATTATGATCTGTTGCTTGATGAACTATTAACGGCATTAGAAAAAAAGAAAAACGACGTTTTTAATATAATCGCATTATCCAAGTTAGAAAGTAATGTAGAAAAGATTATCGAAGAATATAAAGAGATTAATCAATTAATAACTGAGCATAACTCAAAGTCAACAACATTAAATACAGAAAAAACAAAAGCAAAAAACGATTTAAGACTAGATGAAGTAGCAAAATTTCTTTCGTTAATAGACTACAGTAAAGAGCTTGTTAAAATAGGAAAACTATCTAATGAAGTAAAAACAATAGAAAATTCTGTTGCTACAATAAGAAATGATGTTAGTGAAAAAGTAGCAAGAATAAAAAAATTAAATGATGAGCTAAAAGACGAAAGAAAAGGAGCAGAAAAGGTCAACGAATACCTAAACCATTTTTTCGGAAGCGATAACCTAAAATTGGTTGCAGTACAAGACGAGGGAAAAGGATATAGATTTCAGATAAAAAGAGCTAATGAAATTGCTTTTAATCTTAGCGAAGGGGAGTGTACATTAATAGCATTTTGTTACTTTATTGCAAAGCTTGAAGACATTGATACAAAAAATAAAGATTTAATAATATGGATTGATGATCCAATTTCTAGCCTAGATAATAACCATATTTTCTTTGTTTTCAGCTTGATAGAAAGTATTATAACTAAACCGATAAAGGTAATAAATCAACAAAATACTTACAAATACAAGCAATTATTTATATCAACTCATAACTTAGATTTCTTGAAGTATCTAAAAAGGCTATCCATGCCAAAAAATGATGTTGAGTATTTTTTCATTGAAAAAATTAATGAAAATGAAAGTGTTTTAAAGCAAATGCCATCATTTTTGAAAAAATATACAACTGAATTTAACTATTTATTCCATCAGATATACAAATGTTCTGAAGAAAATACAGATCATGAATGCTTTTACAATTTTGGTAACAATTTAAGAAAGTTCCTTGAAGTATATCTATTTTACAAGTATCCAGCTAACATTGAATCATCAGAAAAGCTAACGATGTTTTTTAATGACGAAACCTCAGTCGCCTTAACCACTAGAATTAGCAACGAACTTTCTCATCTTGAAGAAATATTTGATAGGAGCATAAGACCAGTTGATATTCCTGAAATTAAGAAGCTAGCCACTTATGTACTAAACAGAATACAAACAACTGATAAAGGTCAATATGACGCTTTACTATTAAGTATCCGATAAAAATTTTACATTCTTTTTGAGGGCTAAATGTGAAGAAATACTTACCTAATAAGCATTCTATAGAAAACCAAGACTCAACCATTAGAGAGCTAAAAAACGAGTTCCTGGGGCTTTTAAGGACAAGTATAAGCATTAACCTTGAAGATAAAGTTAAGTTCGTTACAAGACTCGATACCTTGTCTATAGACCAGATAAAAAGCGGTATTGAAATACTGAACCGTGAAATCGGTATTAAAGAACGGCATTACGAATCGTATTCTACATTTTTAGAACTAAAAAAAATTGAATGGCCCCTGGTTCTAAAAACAACTCAAGCCATTAGAGAAGTTAAGCCTTAAAACAAAAAAGGCCGTTCCGACTGGAACAGCTTTTTTTATTGTTTTAGTGGTCTATCTCAAAGTCGAATAGGCTTAGTTGAAGACCACCATTATCTTTCTCCTTTTTGCTTTTTTTGGTTTTTGTTTCAGATTCTGAAGCTTTAGTTTTAGCAGGTTCTACTGTTACAGGCTCCATTATTTCCGAGAATTGTATAAGCTCTGGATGTTCTTGTTCTACTATCGGTTCCAGCTGATCAAAGAGAAATCCAGCATTACCGCTTGACGGTTCGCATGGTATTTCAACTGGTTCGCTTACTTCACCTGGTGCCACTTCAAAAAGTTCTGATACAGCTTCGGTAAACTGGCGAAGCCTTAACCTGGTTTTCCAGTCGTTCAAGTAATATGCCGGGGTGTAGTAGATTTCTCGAAACTTCATTGTTAGAGTGTTACCGATGACGACTTCAGCCGGGACATGCCAAAGACTAAGTTGTAGGTAGCACATTAAGCCGGCAAGCCGGTCAATGTCGATACATTGGCAACAAAGTTTTTCTGCCGGATTGAGTCCTTGTTTAAGCATTTCGTTTACGAAAGCCAAGACCATTCCACCGGCTCCACAAGCTGGCTCGCTAAGGGTTACAAAAGGTTTATCCATTTTTTTTAGTACATCCCCATAAGTCAGTTTTGCCATTAGAAGCGAAATATCATGTGGGGTGAAGAATTGGCCGTTATTCAGGTTTCCTAGCTCTAGCTCCATGTATAAGCTACCTAATACATCAGCCGGTTCAACTTCCAATAATATGACTAAATTTCCTAACAACTCACAAAAGCTGTCCACTTCATCTTTTTTGTACCTAGCTACGATCTCCAGGTACTCTTTTTCTAGTTCTTCGCTCTTACAAATAGCATTGTGAACAGCAATGGCCGACATAGTTACAAAGTCTTTGAAAACCTCATAACGGTGACGATGTTTAGCGATTGAGTTAAACAAGCTAATGAAAGTCTGTTTGTTGTACTGCTTTACTTTAGAAGACATTCAATGTTCCTCATTGAAGCTTATATAAAGCAGGGGTTTAACCCGCTTTATATAAGCGGGTTAAATGGGGTTTGTTAGTTGCTAGGCTGTGTTTCTATGAATTCTTAAAGCCTCGCTCAGTGGTTTTTTTTCAAAAAATATATCTCTTTCAATGCCTGGAATCAGGCAACTAAAAAATCGGTAATATTTATTCTCCAGGTCATCAATTGGTATAAAACCTAGTTCGTCTTGCATTAGACCAACAACATAGCCGAGAGCTACTTTATGCTTAGAGTTGTATTCGATTAAAAACCAAGTCGCGGGACTGAAAATATCAAACAGTTTAGCTATAACAAGTGGATCTCTGACTCCATCCTGGGAATAGGGTGGATAATCTTTAAAAAGTTCGATGAACTTGGGAGTTATGATATGTCCCACAATTCTTCTCCTTTGTAATAGGGAAACAAATCCTGTCGGCTTTTAAATTGAAGTAAACAGGAATATTTCTCTATTACGGAAAAGATGAAAAAGTGGGTAAAAAATGAAATTAGATGTTATTTATTTTTCTGTTAAAGTCAATAAAGTTGACTTTATTTGCTTTTTAGTACTAAAAACCTACTAATTCCTATTTCAATCACAACATTAGTTTTACAAAATTTTCGAGAGAAGCTGTTGAAACTTTACTACCACTGCTTATTTTATAAACAAAATCATCATTGTTTCCTAAACGATAACCGGAGTTGCTACCGTTGACATAGATAGTTCGGTCTGAACCTCCTTTTTCAGAAGGAACTTTAATTCGTTTTGTTGAACCGTTTGATGTTTTCATTGAGGTGTCTATATAAGCCATATCAGTTTCCTTGAAAAATAAAAAAGTATAATTCTAGTTTTTTATAAAAGCCAATTTTATTGACTTATAAAAGAAAACAGTATAATGAAATGGATTATTTTTTAAAAAATTTTATGGCAACACTTACAATAAGAAATGTTCCAGAAGAGGTTATAAAAAGCATTTGAAAAAGTATAAGCTATGATGAGTTAGGTAAGAATGCTCTTACTAGAAAAAGAAAAAGGCTAACAGTGAATTGATTTACCGAAGAATTCGAAAGACAGGTTTTAAAGAATGAAAAAGACCCTACTATAAGACTGCAAAAAATGATTGATGACCCAGAAAATACAAGTTATTGACCTTTTACGCCAGAAGAGTTTATTGCAGAAATGAAAAAATGGTAGTATGAAAATAGATTATAAAAAATCATATATAAAGTCATTTTCTAAACTGGATAATAAAATAAAGAAAAAAGCTATTGAAAGAATAGCTCTTTTTATGCTGACTCCATTAGAAACTGTATTAAATAATCATTCTTTAGTCTGAAAATATCAAGGTTTCAGAAGCATCAACATAACAGGTGACTATAGAGCTGTCTTTAAAGAATATCCAAATTGAACCTATGAATTTGTTGATTTCATAGACATTGGAACACATAGCCAGCTTTATGGATAAAAGGCCCTTTAAAAGGGCGTTTTTGGTTTAGATGATCCTTGCTACTGAGTGGATAGCATTATGTTTCAGTGCGTCCCTGGTGTCATAGTACTTCACCATTTCAACGGTCGCATGGCCGGTGGCATTGATGATGCTGATGAAGTCTTCCTTGTTGTTCAAGGCTAGTTCTATGAACGTCTTCCTGAACGAATGGGGAGTTATTTTTTTGTCCGGAACAACTAGGAAAGCGATTTTTGCTACCATCTCAAAGATGTAATTTGTCCTAATCGGCTTGTTAAGCTCTTTAGTCCTGTTATTCCTTACTGGGTGGAAGATATAGGGGCAAGAATTACCATATTTAAGCTTATATTCGTCCAGCAAAAGCACAATGCTGATAGGCAATGGTAATAGCTTGTAGCTACCCCCTTTTTGGTACACATTGACGGTCTGTTGCTGGAAATTGACATCACTCCATTTTAGGTTCGATGTTTCGTCCCTTCTTAGGGCAAGACCGAACATAAATACCAAAATCAGGTAATTCCTGAATTTTGTCTCGTTTAGACGGTGTTCGCCCTTGGCGAACTCCAATAAATCGATAATTTCAGCCCTGGTAAGGCTTGTCGTCGTGCTTCTTCTCTCGGTTTTAAGTGAAGTGAAGTGCTTTATCGGGTTTTTTGGGTATCCATAAACATGAATCAGATAGTTGAAAAATGCAGATAGGGCATAGGCTTTGCGGTTCACTGTCTTAGGGTTAAGTACCCTTGATGTTTGGCTGTCTTTTTTAGTGTTTTTGCTTAAAAAACTCTGTACCTGGTCAACTACATGAGGGTAGGGGATGAGTCCAAAATCCCTCAAAAAAACGATGTCCAGAGTGTTAAAAAAGCTGGTAATGTCGCTCCGGTAGCTTCTTTGTGTGTGCTTCGAGTTCTTCAGTTGAGTAAAGTTCTCAATGACATCGATCATCAAAAGTTCGTCATTGCTGACAATCTTATTTAGGCTAACTAAGTCAGTCATGTGTATGGTGATTAATCAATAATTATACGGTTGTTAAAATTATATTAGTGATTTCTTATTTTCTGTCAAATCTAATAGCGATAATATGAATTATCACCATTAAAGATAGCGAAAAAATTGAGCCTGAAAATTGATAATTTCGAGACTCAAATTATATTTCGATGCTGTTTTTATTTGGGGATGCTTCGAATTCTTCAGTTGTGTGAATTTTTCGACAACATCAAACTCTTGTTCTGTGATTCGTGAAAAACACGAAGTATTTGAACTTCGTTATTAATGATTCTATAAGGTAAAGTATAGGATAGTCCTGGTATATGCCATTCAAGGACTTCATCATCATCGGTCATATGTCCGATATGCGGTTGCTCGGCTAGTAACAGTAAAGATTTTTTGATTTTTTCAGCTACCGTTTTTGCTCCTTGTGGGCTTTCCTTAGAAATGTATTGCCTGATTTCTTTTAAGTCTTCTTTGGCCGACGGTGTTAAAACTACTCTCATATTTACGAATTAGGAAAAATATCGGCTTCAGGTGCTTGTAGTTCATTTTCACTACCCCATGAGTCAAGCCAATCAATGACAGATTCTTGGGAAACAAAAACTCCTTTATCAGCTTCTTTCTTCGCTTCCTGAATAGCTTTAAGTTTCCATTCGTTCCTTGCAACATATTCCGCGATTGCTTTGGTTGCGATTTGTGATTGTGAACGATGAGAAATTTTACTGATGGTTTCCAGGCTCTTTTTTAGGTCGTCTGAAATCCTCATAGAAAATTGTGTAGTCGTCATAGTTTTCATACCGCGTGTGGTTAAGATGTAAGACAGTCACTTACATTATAAGTGACTTTGAGTTATCATGTAAGACGCTCACTTACATTGTAAGTGTTTCTGGGAAAAGTCAACACTCTTTTTAGCAATTATTGCCTACCTGATTTCATTCAGGATGTTCTAAGGTTGGTAGCGACTTTTATGGGTGAAAAATAAAAGCTGGGTGTCACCGGCTTGTTTTTTATTTTTACTGTTTGGAGATCTCAAAATGTCTGACAGCACAAGCTTTGAAAAGCTCAAGTCGAAGATAGTCTATGTAAATGGACTAATCGAGTTGAAAAAACAGGGAAAATGCTACTCTACTGAGCAACACAGCCTCTTAAATTTGCTAAGTTCCCGGCTGTCGGCCATCATAGAGAGCTTTAATACATCAGACAGAAGCTTTAGTGATGTTGAGTTTGCCTTAGTCTATCTTAAGGCTATTGAGAAAGAAACAAAGGCAATTATTTTCTAAACCTTAAAGATTCCAGGTATGTCATCAGCTAACGATATATTTGATTTTGACTTCAAATACCTTTTTTTATTTGTTGCCGTGGTGACTACTGCTTATTTTTTTCAGGATAAAGATGACCCGTCTATATTCTCTAAGTCAGCAGAAAAAGCACAGACTGAAAGCAGCTCTGATAGAGTCGATTTAGGCTCTAGCACTTCCGGAAAATGTTTTAATAATGACGTGTCGAGCGATAACGGAACTGTTTATATCAATGGTGTTGGATTTAGTACCAACTGGCGGAAGGTGTTATTTAAAGAATGTGTAAAAAAAGGAAATAAACACTACCTTGTCGCAAAAACCATAGGAAATAATGCAGTTGGTTACTTGGTCTATGATGACATTGATAATAGCAACAATACAACCAGCTACGGTTGTGTATTGCATAATGAATTTAAAGTCATCAAGAAAAAACCGGCTGCTTTCTTAAATGTTGATTGTTCTCCAAGTGGCCTAGAAAAACTACAGTAAAACTTAACAACCAACTACCCGCGATTCATTAAAAGTTATATTTTGCGATTGTATCGAAAGGTTTTTGCTGTTACTGATAGTTACGCTAAGGCATTCAGGATAATTGCGCTTGGTTTTAATAATATACTGAGGCTCACTTGTAGTGACTGATTTATTTTCTAATAATTCACCTGTATAACCGTCTTTTACAGCATAAGAAAGCCCAATGCTTTCGTTTAATGGACTCTTTGTACAATGATCCTTACTTTTAGGGTCATCGCATTCTAGTAGGTACAAGCTCACTTTAATATCGTCAGATTCAGTCTTTCTAACTCCTAAATCTATTTTATAGAACTTGTTCCCGCTTACACTTGGACTAATCTGTGGTGTTGTGTGACTTGCCTTAAAATCCTCTCTCGCCCAAAATGGTATATGAGGCTCAGGGGTATAATTTGGGTCTTCTACATAGATTGTGCAAGCATTCAAGATGAGCAGCGGAGCAATTGCAAGAGAGTGAGACAGTTTCATGAGCTTGGTTCCTGGTGACCGATTGGCTGTATTTTTCCAGGTATTTTACAACAAAAAACCATATAACAAATAAGTTGTTGTTATATGGTTATTGTATAAAATACCGCTTCACGGAAGAGACAAAGAGACTACCCCGCAAGGGGGTAAGTTCTATCATCCAATCGCTTTTGCAAAGCTCTTGGGACATCACTTAAGAGACGGATGAATCGCTTACGCGCTAATCCTTTACACAACGGACACTATAGCCGAGGGTCTTATTGAAGGGAGATAAACGCTATGGTTCCTAAAATCGCTAATATCGTAATTACTACGATGATTTCCACCAAAGTGAACGCTTGTTTTTTCTGTCAATCCATAAGGTTTGAAATTATTAATTAAACAAGTCTATTTTATGGATTTTTGGGTTTTTTTGATAGATTTAATGACATTAAATCTATGAATAAACAGAAACTTTCCCGCCTTTACAAAGGAAAGCAATAAAATAATAAATATTATTTAAAATTGTCAAAACTTTTTCTTCAATTGGTTATAAGCCCAATTAATCTTCTTTTGCTCTTCCTGCATCATCACTCTAATATGATCAGGCTTGCCATTCCATTTGTCCGGATGTGTTCGCATAGACTCGGATTGATAGGCTTTTTTTAAATCTTCAGCTGTAAAGCCTGGTTTAAGCCCAAGAACCTCTTCAGGGCTCCGGTTATCAACAGCTTCTTGCTCTTGTTCTTGCTGTTGCTGGTTTTGCTGTTGTTTACGAGCTTCTTCCTGTTCCCGCTCTCTTCTAGCTTCTTCACGATTTCGTTGTTCCCGTTCATCACGGCTCGCCCTTTCTCTTCGGCGTTGTTCAGCTTCTGATTCTTGTTTTTTACGTGCCTGTTCTTCCCTGGATGTTTGTTCTCGGTGTTGTCTTGCTTCTTCGGCTCTCCTGGCTTCCTGTTCTTGGCGTTGTTGCTCTTGGTAACGATCACGCTGCTCTTGTTCAAATTTCAAATGTTCCACTTTCTTTCTAAAGGTTTTTTCATATTTACGATTCTCTAAAAAGTTAGTGAAGCTGGCTAAAGGTGATTCAAAGTCCTCTAGGGCATCCCTGGCATATAAAATGCCGACGATAGCCGACGTACCAGCGATAAGAATTTGATTGTAATCAGTACCGACAAAAATAATAAGAATGACAAGAAATACTATCTTTAAAAGGCCGTGTTGCTCGGCTTTGGTTATATTGTAACCACAGCCTAAAGAAACTGTTGATATAATGATGACCTCAGAAACATTAAACATAATCTTTCCTAAAAAAACGAAACAGGAAAGATCCAGCATAAGCAACTTGAGTAGCCATATCGGGTGAGTTTGGTACTGCAAAGGAAAAGCTTAAAAGACCACAAAAGATTGGTATATGAAGAAATACAAATATTAATAATCCATGTCTTTCGAGCAAGTCTGTATTCATCTTGAAATAAAAAGCTAGTGTGTAAGCAACAACACTAGCTACCACTATTGTTTCGTAATTCAAGTTCCCAAACATTTCTAAAGGTCCACATATTTAATACGCTCTGGAATGCTTGAAAAAGTCTTGTAGGCATTCCGTTTAGTCATTTTTTTGAACTTGTTGGACTCAAAAAAAGCATAAGATTTAATCAAAACCGGGTTCTTATTTGTCGTAACAATTAAAACTTTGTCTTTATCAATTGTTCTGACCTCGTTCGAATTAATAAGGTTCTGTTCCCTGTAATTTTCAACGAAGTGTTGCATACTGTTAGGTAACTGGGTAATCCTCTGCTTACCAATGATTTTTTCAAAAAAAGTTGCTGTTTCTGGATCACTACCGCTATAGGCTAAATAGGTGTTAAAACCTCCCTGGATAGAGTAGGCATAATCACGTCCATAACGGGCATTTAATTGAGATATGGACTGTAAAATTATTGAAATCGATACTTTATACCCTCTAATCGTGTTCGCGGTCGATACGAAGTTAGGGATAGTTGAATGGCCGAACTCATCATAAAGCACATAAACCGGCAATGTTGAGCTATTCGGCAATTTTCTCATACACGCATTAAAAACCGACCTGAAAAAAATACTGGTCAAAAATGAGTAGTACTCGGCGTGTTGTGGTGGTGTTATGAAGTAAATAATAGTTTTCTCATCCCTGATTCTATCTAAGCTAAAGTCGGATTTTGATGTTAAACGCGCTATTTTTTGGTTGGAAATGGCTTTTAAGGCTGTAATAGCATTTAGGACAAAAGACTGTACCCCTTCTTCATTTCCGGTTAATACTCCCTTCCATTCATTCCATAATCTAGGGTCTTCCGGATAGTCAGGATTAACAGAATACCTAGCCATCCAATCATCAAGTTTTCTACCATCACTACCGAAACTTTGGAACAAGTAATATAGATTGGCTAGCGTGAAATATGCAGGGTCATCTTGTCCGGCATTCTTTAAACACTTCATAAAAATACTAACGAAGCGAATTGCTCCATTATTCCAGAAACTTCCTTTTTCTTCCGGGTTCCCGCACTTAACAAGTATTTCAGCTATCTGCTCTACCTCGATTTCGTCTTTAGCTTCCAAAAACGGGTTAAAAGAGCTTGATCTATCGATGTTTTCAGGGTCAATAACAATAATATTAAACCCACTTGCTTTCATGTATCCCGAAGTAAGGTCGTAGACCTCCCCTTTTGGATCATTCACGATAATTGAGCAATTCTTCTTTGCTCTATTTAATACATTAGGAACAATGTAGCGAGTTGTTTTACCGGCCCCTACCCTGGCTATAACACAAACATTTTGATAACTTTCCGGCTCTGATAGGGATAAATCGTAGCCGTTCAACAAAAGCCCTTTATTCCTTGAATTAAGGTACTTTGAATACTCATGACTTTTTGAAAATTCTGCTCCTTCAGTCTTCCTGAGAACTTTTCCCTTAAAAAGGAAAACTATAAGAAACCAGATTATTTTAAACGGCAGAGTCAAAAGATTAGTTGTTACGTTTCCCATTATATTTTTTGTTATAATTTTTATGGTTGTAATTTGTTATGCTATTGATAACTTTTAATACTTTAGCTTTTACTAAGTTAACAACATCATAAACCAAGTATCATCTTTTCTTTGTGTGGCTGTTTTCCGTGTGAGTCTGATCCTTTTCCGCCCTCTGTTGCCTCATTTCTCGTTTTCTTTTTTCAATAATATCTTCTTTTGTGTTTAGCTCTTCTTTAGTATCGGATTTATAACCTTTTTCGTTTTCTACGTTCTCTTTAAATCTTTCAGATTTATAATTTTTTTCTTCTTTATTTTTCTTTTCTTCATTTATATTTTCTTGTATTTTTTCTTCTTGCTTTGCTTGCGGTTTTTCACTGTTAGTTGCACTATCTTCTTGCTGTTCTTTTTTATCGTCCTGCTTTTTGTAGCTTTCGGATGCTTCTACAATAGAGCTAATTTTATTGAATTCATCAAGCATTCCTAAAGATTTTAGGCGGTGATTTCTACCTGTGTCTTTATCAACTATCCCTATAGTGTTACCTCTTACATAGACTTCAAGGTTTTCTTTAGCAAGATTATCAAAGAATGATTGTTTATCTACGGTTGAACTAAAAGCCGTAAACAAACGGTCTTTAACAGAATCCCTTTGATTTGTTTTACCAGTCCTTCTTTTTAACTCTGCACCTTTATTTGATATTCTTTCTTTGGCTTGTTTATTGATGAGTTCTTTTTGTTCAAGTTCCGGGTATTTTTCTAATACCATTTTTTCTAGATCTTTTTTAATTGTGTCGAACTGTTCTTTTGATAACCTATGCTTCTTTATATCTTGCACTTCATTTGAACTGATTAAAAAATGATAATGGAGATTGTCTTTTTTATCATCATGCAATACCGCATAAGCTAAATTATTCTTTGCTCTTTTATCCAGGTAGTTTAAGGCTACTTCTCTTAGCCTTTCTTTTTGCTGTTCTTCTGATAAAGTTTTGCTTTTAGTTATCGACAAAACTTCATGATACATGTAAACGCCGTTTTTTCTTTTTTTTACAAACTTTGCGTTTTCTTCGAATTCTTCTTTTATTTTTTCTGCTTTATTCGAGTATAAGTTATGTTTTAAAGTAAACTTAGTGTCTTGCCTCCCATCTTCCATGTAATCAACCAATTGCCCAAATGTAGCCTGTTTTCGAGACATAGATTTAATAATCATTGTATGCTCTAAGTTTCTTTAAGGTATAGTCATGAACCATTGTATCTAGCTTTTTTATTTCAGCTAACAAATCGTTTTCATTAACCATACCTTTCATAACATTTGAATGGTGGGCAACTTGGTTTACATTATTGGCAACATTTCTTATTAGAAGGCTTAATTGTTTTAATTCTTCTTCCACTTCTTTTGGAACAAAGGTTTTTTGTTGCATATAGGCAATAGCCATATCTCTAAAGAGCTTGGTAACTTTTGTTCCTTCTTTTTCGGCTATTTCTAGCATCTCATTGTATATTTTTAAAGGCACAGAAACATTAAGGTACTTCACTCGTTTGGAGTACTCTTGTCTGTACTGCTTATAATATTCTTTATCTTGCATAATAATATTTGAAAAAATAAGCTACTTTAAATTTATTCAAAAGACTATATTTGTCAAAACAATAAAAGGGGGTACTTAGGGGGCTTTCCCTCCTAAGCGGGTTCCAAGGGTTGGCCCTTGGCAAGATGCAATTTACTATGTGAACGATAGTTTACATAGTAAATTGCAATCTTGCTTTTAGCTCTCCCAATGTCGAGGGTGATATTAAACTCAAACGGCTAACTGAGCAATAAGCAAAGAAATTTGCCCCGCCCCCCCCCTGAGCTTTCGGGCGGGAAGGATTTCTTTGAAGCCCGAAAAAAGTCAGTTTTATCGGCTCCCGAATGGGAGCGGGTAAAGCTGGCTTTTAAGGGTGCGGGACAAGTCTAAGAAGTGAAAAGCGAGTCTCTTAACCCTTAGTCTTGTCATACCGCTAATCTACATTACGTCAAAAAATCACTTTTTGTCGTAATGTAGATTAAAAAGAGCCTATGGCTCTTTTTCTATATCTGCCTGACGATTTTTAATCATCTTGAAAAATCCATTATCTTTTTCGATTGAAATGCAATGCCTTCAATTGTTGTAACAGGCAATTCATGTTGTACCTGATCAAGCAAAGCTATCAAGAACAATGTCACCTGGATTAGTGAAAATTTTCACTAAGTTTTCAATTAATCTAAGAGGTTTTTCAGTCGGGTGTTTTGTTAATTTTTCTCCACTCTGCCCTATTCTGTAACCCATGATGCTTTTCATTGTTTGTTGATCCAGGAAGTTAAGCGTTTTTGGTTTGTTATAGTTTCAGCAATCATTAACAAGCCATACACCCATTTCAAAACAACTTCTAAAACCGTTTTTCTTGATCTGTGGCAATGGGTTCAATTTTTCAAAAATGATTGGTTGCCTATATGTAAATAGTCCTAATTTTTGAAGTTCATAGGCTATCCATCAAGCATATTTGTAACCGAAAAAAAGCACAAGACTACCGTTTGGTTTTAAAATTCTTTTGTATTCCTGGCAAACCTCAAAAATGAATTCTAAATAATTGTCATCGTTTTCCCATTTATCCCACTCCCCGAAGTCGGCTTTTACAACTTTTTCTTTCTTCATTGTTAATCACATATTATTTGATATGTTATATGGGAAATCTGAGCATATAAAGTCTACTATGTTGTTAGGTATTTTTTTCATCACTTCAAGGCAATCACCTTTTACAATTTTATGGATTGATTTTTTCATGTTTAAATTTTTAAAAAGTAAAAGGACTATATTTCAAGTCCTAATTCATTGGTTGCTATATCATAAGCAACTTTTTCAAAACAAAGCCAAGCGAATTTATTTTTTATGTCTTCGCCTGCTATGTCTATTTCCCATCAGTTATTTACTAATTCTTCAACAACATCAACTATTTCATAGTAGAATCTATTAAAGAACTTGTGTGTTTGGCTGTAGTAGATAAGTGAGTGTACCATTCAACAAACACATCAATTCCTTGCAAGGTCTCCAAAAAAGTACTTTATGTCTTCAGCTGATCTTGCCAAAGCCTCTTTAGCAACAAAAGCCTTTATTGTTCATTTTTCTTTAGCTATTGTTAATAGTTTTTTCCTGATTGTAGTCATCTGTAATTATTAGAAGATAAATTTGATTTTTAATTTTTTTGAGTAAAATAAAGACAACTCCTAGCCGGAGTTATCTTTATTAAAAGGAAGATCAGGAAATTTTGTAGGTTTAAAGTACAAATCCAATTCGACTCTGGGAGTACCACCTATTTTGCCTATTCCTGCAAATTCAATTGCTAGGTCTAGGCTTTCTAGTTCTTCAAGTGAGACACTTCCCCACTCATCGTAGTAAAAACCTGTAACATAACCAAAAGCAACTTTTGATTCAGGATCGTATTCTGACAACCGCCAGTTTATAGAGCTACCTAAATCAAACAATTTAACAGGTATAACAATGTCCTTAGATTCCTTTTCTGATTGACTCCCGTATGGGTAATCTTTCATTAGTCTTTCGACTTGTTGTATTAATTTTCACATAAGTAAAAAATTAAGATATAAAATTGCCCAAATGATGAGCACTTAGCAAAGACATTTCGGTAGTGCTGAAAAATCAAGGTGGAGATTGTGACCGTAGGGAGCAATACTACCTTTATTTTTTAGTCCGAAATGTATAATTGCTAAGGGATTATTATTTATATCCGTGGCCGAAGAACCCATTAAAAGGTAAACTCCTTATTAAAAAATAGCGGTAAAAAGTATTTACACTTTATAAAAGCAAAAGAATTGCCGGAGAAAACAGATTTTATTTTCTAAACTTCGCCTATGAGAGCCAAAGAAGCAAGGACAATTCCAATTAATGAATTCCTTGATAGCATCGGAGTTAGACCACAAAAGACTAGAAGTTCAGGAAATGAACTTTGGTATTCTAGCCCGATAAGGGACGGAGATAACGACCCTTCTTTCAAGGTGGATATAAGGAAGAATCTGTGGTTTGATTTTGGTATTCATAAAGGCGGTAACATCATTGACTTGGTGTTAGAGCTTGAAAAAAACGCAACCATTCAAGATGTTTTAGCTATCCTGGAGAAAACCGGCTTATATAGGGGATCTGTTGGAGTTAGTAGCTCTGTATCAAGGATAATCACTAAGAGTTCTGATAAAGCTGAAAAGCTGGAAGTGGCAAAAAAAAGCCTTGCGGGTGAAAAAGAAAAAAATGCTTTTGAGATCCTTTCGGTATCAGGGATTACAAACAAAGATTTGATTAACTATTTAGCTGAAAGAAAGATTGATTTAGGCATTGCTCAAACATACCTGAAACAAATCAAATTTAAGCCCAGTAATAGAGTAAAATCGTTTTATGCTTTAGGTTTCCCTAATGGTGATGGTTTCGAAGCGAGAAGCGGAATTTTTAAAGGTTTTGTCGGTAATCATAAAGACTTAAGTAAGATTAATTTACAAGACGGTACCAGCCTTTCAATTTTTGAAGGATTCATGGATTTTCTTGCTTTTTTGTCTTATTACGACAATACAAATTTTAAAAATTCCGTGATTATTCTAAACAGCATAAATCTTAGACAAAGAGCGTTAGAAGAGATAGCAAAGCACTTTTTTACTAAAGTTTATCTCTTTTTAGATAACGATGAAGGCGGGGAAAGTACAAAGGAATTTTTTAAAGAAAATATACAAAATATTCCGGTTTTTGATAAATCCGACTTATACAAAAACTATAAAGATTTTAATAAAATGACCATAGAGGACATGAAATGAGCGAAAGCAATGTAAATAAATTAACAGTTGAAGAACTTAGTAAAACACCTTTGAAAGACCTGCTTGATCTTCAAGCAAAACTAACCCGTGCGATTGATGATAGAAAAGAAAAAGAACGAACAGAGCTTTTAGATAAATTCAAAACCCTGGCTTCCGAGTCCGGATTTTCTTTATCTGAACTCCTGGCCGAAAAACCAGTTAAAAAGGCTCCCGCAACTGTTAAGTACAAGAACCCAAGCAACAAGGATGAAGGTTGGACAGGTAAAGGCCGTAAGCCTAAATGGTTGGTTGACCTGCTCGATGCTGGCCGGAAGCTGGAAGAGTTTGAAGTTAAATAATAAGAATACAAAAAGCATATAACAAGCGTTTAGTTGTTATATGCTTTTTTAAAGAGACAAAGAGAGCAAAGAGATGATTTTTTCCCGTATTCCGAGATTAATCCCTTAAACACCTAACTGAGAAACTGTACGCCTGACTATCGTTATAGCGATTTACTGCTGAAAGATCCCGATACAAGTACACATTAAAAGCATTACCAGTGCTAGGCACAGGTGTACTTGACCACAAGAACGAATTGCTACCACGATCGTTGAAAGTAACACCATCAGAATTACGGTTACCGGCTAAGGGTAGTTTAAGTGCTTGAACCATATTATTTGATGTTGTTTTTGTATTATGTAATTTCCATCATAATCCATCACATTGCCACCAATCTCATACTCCACATGTAGTTCAAGATAAATAATTCCCTAATGTTGTCCATTCTGCAAAGCTTGGCACATGCCGTCAACTAGGACATGCACTTGATGAATTTGCCCATGTATACAATTTTCACCAGATATTATTTATACCATATGTAGCATTATATACACTTTCTTTTTCATTACTTAGTCTATTACATCAAGTAGTAGCTCATCATACATAATTATAACAATTTTGATCTACGCTGTATTCTATACCTGTTCACAATGTAGAATTACATCAAGCCCAAGTTTGAGAACCGATTGTTATATCTGGTATATCACAGTTTGAATCAAGTGCCATCCATCTTATGATACATCATGTATTAACTAAATACCCAGTATCATCTGCTATTTGGTATTGTTCTGATCATATATTATGTATAAATTTTGCAGCTTCTGATATTTCATCACAGGTTCTATAATCACTGTTTTGCCAAAATTTTACATTTCATCAAGCGAGTACATCATCTATATTTTCTCATGCATAAAATACATCATTTGGTTTTGTTATATTGTAAGGTAAGTTTTTTCATCAATCCAATATAAATAAATTCCTATTTGATGATCAATCAAGCACTCAGGTATGTATTTCAACACTTGAAGTTGCTCAGGTTGCTAAAACTATACTTGGTAATATATTTTTTGAAACTGTTTTATAATCTCAGTCTAATAACGCCATAGGAAAATCTCAGTTTTCTAGAGTTAATGCTACTTGAGCTTCTTGTTTATTTGTTACCACTGAATAAAAGTAATACTTATTTGTATAAGGATCTGTAGGTATTTTATCCATAGTATTTAAAGTTACATCTTCATTTAATTTTCATTGAATTGCGACTAATACTCAACTATTAGTTATATTAAAAGTGTCTCAAGGTAGAGGATAAGCTCATCTTTTTTGTTTATATAACTTTAGAGAAGTTTTTATTTCTCACATATTTGCTTTTCTTTCAGAATCCCTAGCATCTCATAGGTATCAAACATATGAATTAAATCAAATAGTTGATAGTATAGCAATAATTGTAATTGTTATAATTAATTCTACAAGTGTAAAAGCTTGTTTTTTATGTTTATCCATAAAGTATAAAGTTATATATTAAATAAGCTTTGTTACATTCTTTTTGAAATAGTCAGATTAATCCTTTATACATCTAACAGATAAACTGTTCGCCTGACTATCGTGATAGCGATGAATTGTGGAATTACCCCAAAGTAAGTATTTGACATAGGCATTAGTGCTAATAATAGGTGTACTTGACCATAAGATCGTATGGCTACCACGGTCGTGGAAAGTGACACCATCAAGATAACGATAACCAGCTAAAGGAAGTTTAAGTGCTTGAGCCATGTTATTTGATGTTGTTTTTGTATTATGTGATTTCCATCATAATCAATCACATAACCATCCACTTGTTGCATTTCTACAGTTTGAACCGTTTAGAGTCGTTTCTAGTATTTCCCACTGTGCATCTGTTGGAACATGCCGTCCTGTCGGACAAGCGGTAGAAGAATTCGCCCAAGTATAAAATTTTCACCATATCGCTGAGTATTCTTGATCACCATTAACATTCGTTCCCGTGTACCAAGTATTTGCTTTTGTATTACTTGCCATCGCAGAACTTCAAATGGTACAGTTTCAGGTGTTATTTCCGTTGTAATCGTAACAAGATGAGATAGTTCAATCTGTTCCATTATCTTGTTTTCACCATTCAACTCATGTTCAAAGAGTAGAATTACATCAAGCCCACACTTGTGAACCTATTGTTATATCTGGAATATCACAGTTTGAGTCCAAAGCCGTCCATCAAGTTGGGTTTTCACTTCAAGCTAATATCGATCACCCCAAAATATTACTCACTATAGAAGTTGATAGTTTTTCGGTGTCTCTTCATCAAACAGTAAGTAAATCTTGAATCTCTTTTATGCCTTGTATTTCTGTTCCTCTATAGGCACTTTGTAGGTTACTCATAAGCTCACTTCTTGCTGTTTGCCCTGATGCATCGGTTTTTGACAACAGGTTTAAATCTCCGCTGAACACCACCAAATTTGAGCTATTGACTAGGTTTAATGCTGTTTCTCCTGTCACATTGTACAAAGCTCAGCTATATTGGAACGGTAGATTTTTATAACCGTTATAAGCTAGAGAATTGTTTGCAACAATGTTTTCTAGGATTGTTCCACTTGATGACATCAAACCTGGAACCGCTAAAACATAGCTTGTTGATCCTGTGCTTACTTTAAGAACTTTCCCGTTGTAATTTCCTGTAACTTTCAATAGTGCTGTTTTTGTTCAAGCATTGACTAAATTCATACTGTTTAATGCTACATCATCTCCTTCCATCACTCCAGCCAGTTGCATTTCTTGCCTGGTACTTGTTGTCGAGTACGTATATTTTTTATCACTTAGCGGGTCTGTTGGGATTTTATCCAACTTTGATACATTGCTGTAAACGGTATCACCAAAGCTTCCCTGGTTCCATACTGTTGCTCATGAATACGTTATATTTACTCAATCAGTCGGCAAAGGATATTTACCGGCTTCCAGCTGAAACAGCTCCAGACTGGTTTTCATGCTCCCTAAGTCACTTATTCTCGTAGCGTCCCTGGCTTGTGTTGAATATCATTGAAGGGATATAAACGCTATTGTTCATAAAATAGCAAGAATTGTAATTACCACAATTAGCTCTACTAAGGTAAAAGCTTGTGTTTTCTGTTTATCCATAAAAGTTAGTTATATATTAAACAAGCTTTATTATATTGTTTATATATAAATATCAAATATAAATCATATAAAAAGCATATAACTAACGGTTAGTTGTTATATGCTTTTTGAAAGAGTCAAAGAGAACAAAGAGACGGATATACCCGCATTCGCGGGTTTAATCCTTTAGACACCTCACTGAGAAGCCGTACGCCTGACTATTGCTACCGCGGAGTACTGTCGAACGATACCAATTCAAGTTCCTGCTATAAGCATTACCAGCACTAGGCGTACTTGACCACAAGTCCGTATCGTAACCACGACCGTAGAAAGTAACACCATCAGTATTACGGGTACCAGCTGGTTTTATTCAAAGAACCTCAGTAAAGAAGCTGAATCTATTAGCCTCACTTCAAGGTAAAAACTCAAGATATTTAGTCCAATCTTCATCACTTGGGATCCTCTTTCCTTGTTCAGCTGCATGCCTTTGAGTAGCATTAAAAGTGAAGTAGCTATCTCCTTCATGGTTCCAGATATCCACTCAGTTTTCTTCGGCTGTTTCGTTTTCCAAACAAAAGACATCCCCTAGTATTTCTATTCAGTCTTCTACCAGCTTGATTTTGTCTTGGTATTGAATATACCAAATCTTATTTTCATAGCTTGATTCCAGCCAATTATTGAAAGCCTCTAATCTTGGATGATTGCGAGTCAGTGCTTCTTCACAAGCATCTTTATAAACATGTGTAGCTTGGAGAATAGCCACTCTATCTTTTCACTGTATCGCTTCTAAACTCTCAGCCTCTGGAGTTCCTGGAGAAAATGGGTATTTTTCTTTCATAAAATATATATATTATTGATAATAAACGATATTATTATAATTAATATTTTATTATTGTCAAATAATTGACATATAAAAAGCATATAACTAACGGTTTGTTGTTATATGCTTTATATTTACTTCGGTAACTTTTTTGAAAGCTCTTTAATCTGTTTATTCAAAGACTCTTCGATCTTTTCAGCTTGCTTCAAAGCAAGTTCCCTTTCATTTAACATAGCCTCCTTTTCATTTAGATGAAGTGCTTGTTGCTTCTCCCTTTCGGTCAAAGTGGCAATTTCAACTTTTTGAGCATTGAATTGACCGGTAAGGTCGTCAAGCTTAGATTGTGTTTTCTCCAGGTCGGTTTTAGTAAGGTTCAGTTCAACATCTTTTTTATCACAGTCCCTTTTTACTCCAGCAATTGATTCTTCAAGATTGTTAATCTCGATTTTCATTCCTGCCTTATCGGATTCAAGTTCTTGCTTGATCAATTCAGCCTGTTTCAACGCAAGTTCCCTTTCATTTAACAGAGCATCTTTTTCATTAAGATGACGTGTTTGCTGTTTCTCCCTTTCGGTTAAAGTGGCAATTTCAACTTTTTGAGCATTGAACTGATCGGTAAGGTCATCAAGCTTAGATTGTGTTTTCTCCAGGTCAGCTTTTGTATGGTTCAGCTCGCCGTCCTTTTTATCAACATCCCCTTTCAAAGCAATAATTGAATCTTCAAGTTTATTAATTTCGGCCATCATCTCTGACTTCTCAGCTTCGAGTTCTTGCCGGGTTAATTGGAGTTGTTGTCGTTCGCTATCCAGTAACCTTCTATTATGCAAATAAAGCTCTTTATGGAGTTTATCAACGTGGTGGTATGCAAACTCAGGTGTTTCCGGTACAAAAACACTTTCTTCCTCCTTCAGCTTCTCTTTCCAAACATCAAGCATTTGCTTAATAGTTGAAAAGCTCCCTGAACCTAACACCTCCCTTACATTGTTCGGGCTGGGTTTGGTTCCTTTGCTGTTAAGCTCATCAGCAATATTGTTGACTTGTTCTTGTGTTAATTCTGTATTTCTCGCCATCCTATCACCCCTTTTGAATTTGTAATATCGTAATACTGTAATTACGTAATTACAGTATTACGATATAAATATAATTACTTTTCCTGATTATTACAAACTTTTATAAAAAATGGGTGAGTAAATTCCGTTATATCCCTCCCCTGCCCTCTATCAGTTCCACCGACCGCTAATAGTCTAATCACCCATTTTTTATTTTTCACCCGCAAGCGTTGCATAGTTGCTATATATAAACCGACTGCTTTATAATCGTTAAGTATACAAAAACCATATAACTACTACATGAGTGTTAAATATGATTATTATCTGTGGCGGTATCAAAGGTGGTGGGGGTAAAACTACCACTGCTATTAATATAGCAATCATGCGGGGCTTGGCCGGTCGTGATGTTCTCCTGGTCGATGCCGATAGCGTTGATAACGGCAATGCTTCAGACTTTTCCGCTATTCGGGATGAAGTCCTTGAAAGTAAGCACTACACCTCAATAAAGCTGAACGGTAAATCTATTGCAAAAGAGGTTCCGGCTCTATCTGATAAATTCCAAGACATAATCATCGATGTGGGTGGGCAAGACTCGATTTCTCAAAGAGCATCTTTGACGATTGCAGATGTTTTCCTGGTACCGGTCTTCCCTTCTTCCTTTGATACCTGGGTTGTTGAATCAGTCAATCACCTAGTCGAAGAAGTAAAAGCAATAAACACAAACTTAATCGCCTATTGTTTCCTTAATCGTGCTGACACTGCCGGGACTCAAAACGAAGAAACAGCTGAAATTCTCAAAGACGACTATCCGGAAATAACCTACATTGACTGCCCTATAAAAAACCGTAAGGTTTTTAGGAATGCTTCAAGCCAGGGGCTTGGGATTGTAGAGTTCAAACCGAAAGACCAAAAAGCCATAGAAGAAATAGTAAAACTGTATGAAGTTGTTTTTGGCGAAGAATTCAAACAAGTTAAATAATAGTTATATGGTTATTATTTAATTATTAAACTGTTTTCAAACAGTTTTTATTCAGTTTATAGGTGGTAAATATATGTTAAAAACAACAGTCAGAAAGAAGCCAACAAGCACGAAATCAGCTACCGATTTCATTGAACACGCTGGAAGTAATTTAGCTGAAGGCGAAGTTGCAAAGAAAACTAAACCGAAAAAAAGCCAAGTTCCGCTTGTGATCCCTGCCCCACTCCTAAAGGAACTCGATGAACATATTGAAGCTAGTGGGATTGGTTTGAGCCGGTCGGCCTGGATTTGCCAAGCGATAAAAGAGAAGCTAAACGAACAAGAAAAAGCTTAAAAATTTGATTTTTGATAAAAAATCAATATAAAAACAGTATTGAAACAGTTTAGGGACAGTTTTAAAAACAGTTTCAAAACAGTCTAAACAGTTTACAAACTGTTTATGATCAACATTTTTATACATAACTAAAAATAGCTATGCAATACACAATAAAGGAGCTTTGAGAAAAGGGAATCAGTAAAAATACAGTTTATGAAGTGTTGAAAAACAGTTTGCCTTTCTCAAACGAATTTATAAAAAACAAAAGAGTCTTTAACGATAAGGATTTAGAGATTTTTATTTTTTATAAAGATTTTTGACTTAATAAAGCGATTGAAAGGTTCGGAAGTACTGGGCAAACAGGGGAGGGCGGTAGTATTAAAACAGTACCAAAACAGTTTGAAACTGTTTTAAACCAGGAACCAAACAGTAAGACCGAACAAGACATAAAGTCGCTATCTGAAAAGCTCGAAACTGTTCAAAAACAGTTTGAAAACAAAGAAAGGGAGCTACTGGAGAGCATCGAGCAGAAAGACAAGGTTATCAAGGTCAAGGAGGATCAGGTTCAAAAGTATGGCTTGATGAAAGTTGAAGCCGAAAAAGAGAAAAAGGAGTGGATTGAGAAGTACGAAAAGGCGAACGGTGAAAAAGAACAATGGATGAGCAAATTCTACTCCATTAAATCTTACATGCTGGTTTTCGCAATTCTGTTTGGGCTATTGTTGGTTGTCTCAATCCTATTAATATCTGGAGTGATTGGCATATAAATACCGTCTATTATTCATATTATAGTTATATGGTTATCATACATTCGTCATTCAGTATAAATTTTTTGGCCCGGCGGAACTTTTAATTCGTCGTCTATGGCTTAAAATTTTACTGTAGAGCTTGAAAAAGAGTTTTAACACTACCTACGTACAGAAAAAAAGAAATAACCTCTTAAATCGCAAAAAAACGACGTTAACAACATTCTTTTTTATCTATTTTTTGAATCGATGGAGCCAAAGGCTCAAATCTTAAATTTTCCAAAAAAACAACAACAAGAATTTTTCCTTTGTTGTTGCTTTCTTATTTTAAACAACATATTTAATATTTTACGTATTTCTGTAGCCCGCATCCAGTAAGGCTTTCGAAGGAGTAAAGACGAGAAATCTAATGCTTAAGACGAGAAATCTAATGCTTTTTAGTTTTAAAGACGAGAAATCTAATGCTTAAAACGAGAAATGTAATGCTTTATTACGAGAAATCTAATGCTTTTAAATCCTAAAGACGAGGAAAAGTTTGACAATTCGTCTTTAAAATTTATACTTTTGAAAAAAGTACGTAATTTTAACCTTTTAAAATATGAAACAACCAAAAGAGTTAGTTGTTAAGGCAAATGAACTAATTGAAATGCCTGTAGATTTTAATCTAATGCAACTAAAACTATTTGCAAAAATAGTTGTATCTATCAGGGATAACCCAACAGAAGAATACTACTCATTTTCGGTCAAAAAACTCTTAGAAGATTTCGACCTAGCCGACACAAATTACACACACTTAAAAAATGCTACCAAGGGGCTGATTAGACCTGTTGTTATAAAAGGGGAGGGGGTTGCTGAGCAACAAAAGGCATTTTTTACGGATGTAGACTATGACTCAAAAGGAACTGTTCAATTTAAAATCCATAAAGATTTAAAGCCTTTAATCTTAAATCTTGAAAGGAATTACACACAGTATTACTTTTCAAACATAGCACGGCTGAAGAGTGCTTATGCAATCAGGATCTATGAATTACTTAAGCAGTTCCAATTCAGGGGCGAAAGAGTTCTAGGGTTAGAAGAACTTAGAAAAATCTTAAAGATAGATGAAAAGAAATATAGCAAAATAAATGATTTTAAAAGATTTGTTATCTTTGTAGCCCAAAAAGAACTTCAAGAAAAAACAGATATTTTCTTCGAAGTTGAAGAAATAAAAGAAGGTAAAAAGATAGTAAAGCTTAGATTTATCATTTACAGAAATTCCAGGAGTCCAGGTGATATTGAAGACGGTAACTTGATTGATTCACCTGGACAAGATGACATTCAGGAAGTAGAGAAGCCATCTTTGCTTGAAGAGTTAGATATTTTTAAAGTTTTATTTGGCGAGTACAAAGTCAGCAAAAAGATAGCTTTAAAAATAGTTAAAGATTTTAGCGAAGATAGGATTAAAAGAAACATCGAGTACACAAAAAAAGAACACAAAAGCGGGAATGTAAACAAAAATTTTACCGGTTACTTGGTTGATGCCATCAACAAAGACTACGCAAGCACGACATCACTGTTTGAACTGGATAGTAAAAAGAAGGAAGAACAAACGAGAAGGGAAAAACAGTTAGAAGCGAAGAGGGAATACCTAAGATCAAAGCTTTCGTTGGAGTTCAGCAGGACAGAGAAGGAAAAGTTTTTGAACTCGCTAAGTGAGTCTGAACAAGAAGCATTGAAAAAGCAAATCTTAGATGAAATCAAGCTTGATAGCTACTCGGTAAATTTGCTGAAAAAGAGGGGATTAAGTAGTCCAGTTGCCGGAATGTGGGTTATTAAGCAGATTGAAGGGTTCGAGCAAAGAAGGGACGCTTACATAGGTGAGAAGATGAAGGAAGCTGGTTTGTAAGCACTGAAAGCCAAAGACGAGAAATCTAATGCTTACTAAAGACGAGGTAAAAAGACTCTGCTTGTTTTGATAGGATGTTATAAATATATGATAAATGGGTAATATTTTATAGCTATCACTTCTTTTATATAATTTCATACCCTGGTTTAGACCTCGTTTAGTAGCCAAAGACGAGAAATCTAATGCTTAAGCCACTTTGTTTTGGAGACGATTTTAAGGCTTTTTCATCTTTAATTTAGTGGCTCAACTATCAGCTTTTAATGTTATTTTTTTGCCTGGTCAGTAGGCCAGTAAGCTTGAAATAGAAGCTAAAGACGAGAAATCTAATGCTAAAGCCGTTTTACTTAAGACGAGAATTATGAATTCTTTCGTCTTTGGTGTGTGCTGTAACATAATGAATTTTGTATGTTTTTTATTTTTTAATGTTCGATCATTCGTCACTTTATGGTTTAGTAAGCTATCAAGTACGAGAAATCTAATGTTTTATTGAGAAGATTCTATAACAAGCACGGCTTTAAAAAACAAAAATCACTTGATTATTATATGTTTTATATATAACTAGTGTATGTTATCTATATGTTTATTTATTATTTAATTAAAGGGATTCATGTCGGAAGAACAAAAAAAATTACTTGAGCAACAGCTTTGGAATATTGCTAAAACTCTCAGGGGGAAAATGGATGCTGATGAGTTCCGCGATTATATTTTGGGGTTCATTTTCTACAAATACCTTTCTGAGAAGATATTTATATTTGCAAACAACGAGCTTAAAGAAGATGGTTTTGCATATAACGAAATAGACGAAAAATCGATAAAAGGAAAAGAGTACCTGGAAGCTATCAAAGAAGCATCAATCGAAAGCTTAGGATACTTCTTGAAGCCGTCAGACTTGTTTAGTGAAATCGCCAAAAAAGGAAATTCACAAAGCGATGATGAAACCGAGAGTAATTTTATCCTTGAGGACTTAGCTAGAATTTTAAAAAACATCGAGCAAAGCACAATGGGAACCGCTAGTGAAGATGATTTTGATCACTTATTTGAAGACCTAGACTTAACATCTACTAAGCTTGGTAAAACTGAAAAAGAAAAAAATAACCTGATAGCCAAAGTTCTTGAGCATTTGGACAAAATTAGTTTTAACCTAGAAGATCCAAAATCGGATGTCCTGGGGGATGCGTACGAGTACCTAATTGCACAATTTGCCAGTGGCGCCGGTAAGAAAGCAGGGGAGTTCTATACTCCTCAACAAGTTTCAACCGTTTTAGCTAAGCTGGTTACAACAGGTAAAAAAAGGCTTAAATCGGTTTATGATCCTACTTGTGGTTCAGGGTCATTGTTGCTTCGTGTGAAAAGGGAGGTTGAAGATGTATCGAATTTCTACGGACAAGAGCTGAACCGTACAACCTACAACTTAGCCCGCATGAACATGATATTGCACGGTATCCATTACCAAAGATTCAATATCAAGCAAGAAGACACACTTGAACACCCGCAACACATAGACCAAAAATTTGAAGCTATTGTTGCTAATCCGCCATTCACAAGTGAGTGGAGTTCATCACTGTTATTTATGAGTGATGATAGATTTAGTCAATATGGAAAATTGGCCCCTAAAAGTCATGCCGATTATGCTTTTGTACAACATATGATTCATCATCTTTCAGATAATGGAATTATGGCAGTTGTATTACCGCATGGTGCATTATATCGCGGCGGAGCTGAGAAAAATATAAGGCAGTATCTCATTGAAAATAGAAATTATTTAGATGCTGTAATAGGTCTACCATCTAATATTTTTTATGGCACTACAACCCCAACATGTATTTTGGTTTTTAAAAAATGCAGGGAAAATAACGAAAATATTTTATTTATTGATGCAAGCCATAATTATGGAGTGGTTGATACAAAAAATTATTTAAGAGATATTGATATTGAAAAAATAATAACAACCTATAACAATAGATCTGAAATAATTAAATACAGCTATTTATCAAGTATAAATGAAATCGCTAAGAAGAACTACAATTTGCCTTTGTCAAAGTATGTTAATCCATTAGATGATGATGTTGAAATTATTGACATTGACAATGTCATTGAAAATTTTTCTTTAAAAAATAAAGAACTAGAAAAAATAGATCAAGCAATTTTGAACTATTGTACTGAGCTTGGTATAAGTCATCCAAATGGTAATAACATATTCTTTTTAGAAAAGTATAAATTATATGTTATTCAAAAAATACTTAGTAGAGAGATATTTTTTAAAAATAAAGACGGTCAGGCATATGATTCATGGGAAATAAAAGAGTTAGGTGAATTATTGGATTACGAGCAACCAAGCAAATATATTGTTAATTCAACTGACTATGATGCTTCATATGCTATACCTGTATTAACAGCTGGAAAAACATTTATATTGGGTTATACAAATGAAACAACTGGTATTTTTATAGAAAACTTACCAGTTATAATATTTGATGACTTCACAACAGCAACAAAATATGTAGACTTTAAATTTAAAGTAAAGTCGTCTGCAATGAAAATATTAAAGCCAAAAAGTAATGATATAAATGTTAAATATGTATATGAGGCAATGCAATTGTTAAAATTTCCATCAGTTGAGCATAAAAGATATTGGATTTCTGAGTATCAGTATCTAACAATTGATGTTCCTGTCGATATGGAAGAACAGGATAAAATTGCTAATTTCTTACTATACTTAGATAAAAAAATTAGCATTATTTTGAATTAATTTAATAATCTTTACATCTTAAAAAGGAATTGATGAGTACTCAACCTGAACAAGTTTTAGAATCGAACCTGGTGAAGCAACTTAGCTCATTAGGGCATCATCCAGTAACGATAAAAAACGAGAATGATTTATTAGCTAACCTAAAGTCTCAACTTGAAAAACATAACCAAATTTCACTATCAGATAAAGAATTTAAAAAAATTCTAAATCATATAAACAAAGGAAATGTTTTTGAAAAGGCAAGAATTCTTAGAGATAAGATGCAGTTTGAAAGAGATAACGGCCAATCTGCATACATTGAGTTCGTAAATCAAGAACATTGGTGTAAAAATCAATTTCAAGTAACTCATCAAGTCTCTATGGAGGGGAGCTATAAGAACCGTTACGATGTAACGATTCTTATAAACGGCTTTCCAATGGTTCAAATCGAACTGAAGAGAAGGGGACTTGAACTAAAAGAAGCTTTTAATCAGATAAACCGCTATCAAAGACATTCTTTTGGGGCTTCTCATGGCTTGTTCCAATATGTGCAAGTCTTCGTGATTAGCAACGGTGTAAATACAAAGTATTATGCAAATAATCGCTACTATCAGTCTTTTAAACAAACTTTCTACTGGGCTGATAGTGAAAACAAGAATATTACCCAGCTAGACGACTTTGCAAAAGAGTTTTTAGAACCTTGTCATATCGCAAAAATGATTACTAAGTACATTGTACTTAATGAAACTGAAAAGGTATTGATGGTTCTTCGCCCTTATCAATACTATGCAACCGAAAGCATCATTGATAGGGTGAAAAACAGCACAAAAAACGGTTATATTTGGCATACAACTGGATCAGGTAAAACACTTACTTCGTTTAAAACAAGCCAAATCTTGATGAAACTTCCACAAGTTCACAAGGTTGTTTTTGTGGTGGATAGAAAAGATTTGGATTACCAAACGACTAAAGAGTTTAATGCTTTCTCAAAAGGTAGTATTGATGGAACCGACGACACAAAAGCGTTAGTTAAGCAGTTCTCGGACGATACGCAACTGATTGTGACTACTATTCAGAAGCTGAATACCGCTATAAGCAAACAGCAGTATTTAGCGAAAATGGAAAAGCTCCAGGATAAGAAAGTTGTCTTTATCTTTGATGAGTGTCACCGTTCACAGTTCGGAGAAACCCATAAGAAGATAAAGAAATTTTTTAACAATCATCAAATGTTTGGGTTCACTGGAACACCTATTTTTGTTCAAAATGCAATTGCAAATGAAAGCGGTAAGAGGACAACAAAAGAACTTTTTGACGATTGTTTGCATAAGTATGTAATTACAGACGCTATCAAAGATGAAAATGTTTTAAAGTTCTCTATAGAATACATCGGGAGGTACAAAGAAAAAGAAGGCAGTAAAAACGAAATTGATATAGAAGTAGAGGATATTGATAAAAAGGAGCTTTTAGAAAGCCCTAAAAGAATTGAAAAAATTGTTGATTACATCATCGCTAACCACAACAGGAAAACACACAATAGAGAATTTACAGCTATTCTTTGTGTAAGTAGTATTGATACTTTAATTAATTATTACGATCTTTTTTACAATAAAAAATTGGTTGGTGAGCATAACTTGAGACTTGCAACAATCTTCAGTTTTACAGCTAATGAAGATGATAAAGATGCTAATGGATTTATTCCTGATGCAAGCCTAGACATTGAAGGAGTAACGATAAATCAGCATAGTAGGGATAAGCTGGATGAGTATATCGGGCATTACAATGAGTTCTACAACACAAAGTTTTCAACTCAAACAAGCCAGCTTTATTACAATTACTACAACGATATTGCGAAGAAGGTAAAAGAAAGGAAAATTGATATTCTTTTAGTTGTAAATATGTTCTTGACTGGGTTTGATAGCAAAACATTGAACACTTTGTATGCCGATAAAAACCTAAAATATCATGGGTTGATTCAAGCTTTTTCAAGAACAAACAGAATATTAAACGAACAAAAATCACAAGGTAACATTGTTTGTTTTCGTAACTTGAAAAAGTTTACTGATGAAGCAATAGCCTTGTTTTCAAACAAGGATGCTAAAGAAATCATCTTGATTGAACCATATGAGAATTATGTAGAAAGATTTAACAAGGCTTTTTCTCAACTTCTTGTTATAGCTCCAACCGTTAAGAGTGTAGATAACCTACCAAGCGAGGACGAAGAGCTAGAGTTCATCAAAGCCTTTAGAGAGTTGATGAGGCTTAAAAATGTTCTTACCAGCTTTGCCGACTTCCAGTTTACCGACTTGGCAATGAACGAACAAAGTTTTGAGGACTACAAAAGCAAATATTTAGATTTACACGACAAAGTTAAGAATGACCACTGCAAGGAAAAAGTATCGATCCTGGAAGATGTGGACTTCGAGCTAGAGCTTATTCATCGTGACGAAATCAATGTTGCTTACATACTTCGGTTGTTAGCTAAGCTAACAGAATCTAATAAAGACGACCAAGAGAAACAGAAAAAAGCCATTGTTGATCTATTGTCCGGTGAAGTTAAGCTAAGAAGCAAAAAAGAACTGATTGAAAACTTCATTAACTCTAACTTAATCAAAGTTAAAGACAGTGAAGACCTAGAAAGCAAATTTGAGAGCTATTGGGATGAAGAAAAGCAAAAAGCCTTTGATGAAATATGTAAAGAAGAAGGTTTGAAACCAGAAAGATTACAAGAAATTATCGGTGATTACATCTATACAGAAAGAAAACCGATTAGGGATGAAATTATTGATGCTCTTGAGGTAAAACCAAAAATTCTTGAAAAGAAAAAGATAGTTGACAGAGTAATAGAAAGAATCATGAAGTTCGTCGAGACATTTATTGACGGTATAACAGGGTAGGGCGGTAGGTTAATTTATCTAAAAAAGGATAGCATGAAAAAAATAAAGGTTAGTCTTCAATATTGTTATGGTATAAAAAAACTTGATTATGAGTTCGATTTCTCTAATAAAAAAATTTTTTCTTTGTATGCCCCTAATGGAGTAATGAAAACGTCATTCGCCAAGACTATGAAGGATTTAAGTGAAGGAGCTGAAACAAAAGATTTAATGTTTCCTGATAGAAAAAGTACAAGAGAAATTAAAGACGAAAGCGGTAATGATTTCAATAAAAATGCTGTCTATGTAATACCGCCTTACACAGAACAATTTAGCTTCGATAAAAAAACGACTCTACTTGTAAATAAGGAATTAAAAGATAAGTATGATGCAATTCATAAAAAAATAGACGAAGAAAAAGATAATTTTTTTAAAAAGTTGAAACAGTTATCTGGTTTAACAGGAAGAGATGTAAATATAGAAGAAGAAATATCAAATAGCTTTGATAATAAAAAATTCTTTGATGTTATGGAAGAACTAGAAGACACATTAAAAAACATAACAGAGACAAAGTTATCGAGTATAACTTATAACCAAATATTCAACGATAAAGTTCTACCATTTTTGAATACAGGAGATTTTAAAAAGGATATAAGTGATTATATTGAAAAATATAACGATTTAGTTGAAAAATCTGATTTTTTAAAGAAAGACTTTAACCATTACCATGCTTCAACTATTCAAAAAAGTCTAAAAGATAACGGTTTTTTCTCTGCTGAACATACATTAAACCTTTTCGATGGAAAGGAAAAGAAAGAGATAATTAGCGAAAAAGAGCTTGAGACAGTTATTAAGCAAGAAAAAGAAAAAATATTAAGCGACAAGGTTCTACAAGACAAGTTTGAAAAGATAGATAAAAAACTTACTAATGCTGATCTAAGAAAATTTAGAGATTACTTATTTGACAACAGAGAAGTAATACCTGAATTAGAGAATCTGGAAAAATTTAGGAAAAATTTATGGATTTCTTACTTTAGTGACGAAATTGATCTATTTAATGGGTTATTAAAAGAGTACAAATCAGGGAAGCTTGAAATAGAAGATATAGTTAAGCGGGCAAAAGATGAAAAAGGGAAATGGTATAATGTTGTTGATATTTTCAATAAAAGATTTTTTGTTCCGTTTCAGTTAGAAGTATCTAACACAGAAGATGTAATATTAAAAAGTGAAGTTCCTAGTATAAAGTTTATATTTGAAGATAATGGAGAATATAAAAGAGTTGAACAAAGAGAACTGTTAGCTGTTTTGAGTCAAGGAGAGAGAAGAGCATTATACATTTTAAATATTATTTTTGATGTTGAAGATAGAAAGCAGAATAATCAAAAAACATTGTTTATAGTCGATGACATAGCAGATTCATTTGATTACAAAAACAAGTATGCAATCGTAGAGTATTTAAAGGAAATATCTGAAGTAGATAAATTTTACCAAATAATACTTACTCACAACTTCGATTTTTACAGAACAGTGAGTAGTAGGCTTGATATAGGTAGATTAAATAGACTAAATACTGTAAAAACAGATAGCGAAATACTTATAAAACAGGAATATTATCAAAAAAACCCATTCGAAACCTGGAAAAACCAGTTAGAGCATAATAATAAAATGTTAATTTCTTCAATACCATTTGTTAGGAATCTATCTGAATATTGCGGATATAGTAAAGAATTTGAAGACTTAACTTCATTACTACATATAAAAAATAACAGCAAGACTTTCACATTAAAAAACCTTGAAGATGTTTATAAGATAGTGTTGCATGATAAACCAAACCTTACTTTGACTAATCATAATAAATTGGTTATAGACTTGGTGCATGAACTCGCTGAAGAGATTATAACCGTAAATGATCAAGAAATAGAGCTCGAAAGTAAAATAGTGTTGGCAATGGCTATTAGGCTAGAAATGGAAAAGTTCCTTATTAAAGAAATTAATGACATTGTTTTTGTTAATTCCATAACTAAAGATCAAAGTAGAAAGCTAATAGAAAGATATATTAAAGATAATCCAACAAGACAAGAAACAATAAAGTTAATAGAAAAAGTTAATTTAATGACTCCAGAAGGAATACATATAAACTCTTTTATGTATGAGCCAATAATAGACATGGCAAATAACCACCTAAAACAGCTTTACAATGAAGTAAAGGTTTTATAGGGTTTAAATTTCGAACAAAACGTCAATACAAACTACCTATAAAAGGTTACGAAAAAGAGCTGCATAACTGATGAAAGCCTTACAAAATAATCATCCTATAGAAAAGCAAGACTCAACCATTAGAGAGCTAAAGAACGAGTTCCTGGGGCTTTTAAGGATAAGTATAAGTATGACCATTGAAGATAAAGTTAAGTTCGTTACAAGACTCGATACCTTGTCTATAGACCAGATAAAAAGCGGTATTGAAATACTGAACCGTGAAATCGGTATAAAAGAACGGCATTACGAGTCGTATTCTTCCTTTTTAGAGCTAAAAAAAATTGAATGGCCCCTGGTTCTAAAAACAGCTCAAGTCATTAGAGAAGTTAAGCCTTAAAACAATAAAAAAGCCGTTCCGACTGGAACAGCTTTTTTAATTTTAATGGTCTATCTCAAAGTCAAATAGGCTTAGTTGAAGACCGCTACTTTTCTCCTTTTTACTTTTTTTGGTTTTTGTTTCAGGTTCTGAGACTATATTTTTAGCCGGTTCTACGGCTACAGACTGCATTATTTCCGGGACTTGTATAAGCTCCGGTTGTTCTTGTTCTATTATCGGTTCCAGCTGATCAAAGAAAAATCCAGTATTACCGCTTGATGGTTCATACGGTGTTTCAATTGGTTCGCTTACTTCACCTGGTGCCACTTCAAAAAGTTCTGACATAGATTCGGTAAACTGGCGAAGCCTTAACCTGGTTTTCCAGTCCCCCATGTAATATGCCGGGGTGTAGTAAATTTCTCGAAACTTCATTGTTAGGGTGTTACCGATGATTACTTCAGCTGGGATATGCCAAAGACTAAGTTGTAGGTAACACATTAAGCCGGCGAGCCGGTCAATGTCGATACACTGGCAACAAAGTTTTTCCGCTGGATTGAGTCCTTGTTTAAGCATTTCATTTACGAAAGCCAAGACCATCCCGCCAGCTCCACAAGCTGGCTCGCTAAGGGTTACAAAAGGTTTATCCATTTTCTTTAGTACATCCCCATAAGTCAGTTTTGCCATTAGAAGCGAAATATCATGTGGGGTGAAGAATTGGCCGTTATTCAGGTTTCCTAGCTCTAGCTCCATATATAAGCTACCTAAGACATCAGCCGGTTCAACTTCCAGTAATATGACTAAATTTCCTAACAGCTCACAAAAGCTGTTCACTTCATCTTTGCTGTACCTGGCTACGATCTCCAGGTACTCTTTTTCCAGTTCCTCGCTCTTGCAAATAGCATTGTGAACGGCAATGGCCGACATAGTTACAAAGTCCTTGAAGACTTCATAACGGTGACGGTGTTTAGAGATAGAATTAAACAGGCTTATAAAGGTCTGTTTGTTGTACTGCTTTACTTTAGAAGACATTCAATGTTCCTCATTGAAGCTTGTATAAAGCAGGGTTTTAACCCGCTTTATACAAGCGGGTTAAATGGGTTTTGTTAGTTGCTAGACTGTTTTTCTATGAATTTTTAAAGCCTCGCTAAGCGGTTTTTTTTCAAAAAATATATCTCTTTCAATGCCTGGAACCAGACAACTAAAAAATTGGTAATATTTATTCTCCAGGTCATCAATTGGTATAAAACCAAGTTCGTCTTGCATTAGACCAACAACATAGCCGAGAGCTACTTTATGCTTAGAGTTGTATTCGATTAAAAACCAAGTCGCGGGACTGAAAATATCAAACAGTTTTGCTATAACGAGTGGATCTCTGACTCCATCCTGGGAATAGGGTGGATAATCTTTAAAAAGTTCGATGAACTTGGGAGTTATGATGTGTCCCACGATTCTTCTCCTTTGTAATAGGGAAACAAATCCTGTCGGCTTTTAAATGAAGTAAACAGGAATATTTCTCTATTACGGAAGAAATGAAATATGGGTAAAAATGAGATTAGATGTTATTTATTTTTCTATTAAAGTCAATTTTGTTGACTTCGTTTGCCTTTTAGTACTAAAAACCTATTAATTCCTATTTCAATCACAACATTAGTTTTACAAAACTTTCTAAAGAAGCTGTGGAAACTTTACTACCACTGCTTATTTTATAAACAAAATCATCATTGTTTCCTAAACGATAACCAGAATTGCTACCGTTGACATAAATGGTTCGGTCTGAACCCCCTTTATCAGAAGGAATTTTAACTTGTTTTGTAGAACCGTTTGATGTTTTCATTGAAGTGTCTATATAAGCCATATCAGTTTCCTTGGAAAATTAAAAAGTATAATCCTGGTTTTTTATAAAAGCCAATTTATTGACTTTTGGAAGAAAGCAGTATAATGAAATGGATTATTTTTTAATAAATAACTATGACTACAATAACAATACCTGCAACTTATGTGAATTGAGTTGTTAAGCCAAAAAGGGCTATAAGAAAAAATCCATCAAAAATTTTTATAACGGTTGAGTATGAAGATGACGAAATGTCTTTAGCCGACTATTTGAAAAGCGATGAATACAAAAATGATGATGGAAAATATTATACAGACATCAAAGACTTTTTATCTGATCTAAGAAAGTGAATTTAATATGAGAATAAAGAAAACGAAGAGGTTTATTAAGTCCTTCCATAAAATCCCTGAATATATTAAGGATAAGTTTGATAAGCAAGTTACATTATTCGAAAATAATCCTTTCACAAAGCAACTAAAAAATCATGCTTTGAATTGAGATTATAAAGGTCTACGTTCAATAAACATCACAGGTGATTACAGGGCTATTTTTAAAGAATACCCAAATTGAACTTATGAATTTGTTGATTTCATAGACATTGGAACCCATAGCCAGCTTTACGGATAAAAAAGCCCTCAAAGGGGCTTTTATCAGTTTAGATGATCCTTGCTACCGAGTGGATAGCATTATGTTTCAGTGTGTCCCTAGTATCGTAGTATTTAACCATTTCTACGGTCGCATGGCCGGTGGCATTGATGATGCTGATAAAGTCTTCCTTGTTGTTCAAGGCAAGCTCGATGAAAGTCTTCCTGAACGAATGGGGAGTTATTTTTTTGTCCGGAACAACTAAGAAAGCGATTTTTGCCACCATCTCAAAGATGTAATTTGTCCTAATCGGCTTGTTAAGTTCCTTAGTTCTATTGTTCCTTACCGGGTGGAAGATATAGGGGCAAGAATTACCATATTTAAGCTTATATTCGTCCAGCAAAAGCACAATACTGATAGGCAAGGGTAATAGCTTGTAGCTCCCCCCTTTTTGGTACACATTAACGGTCTGTTGCTGAAAATTTACATCATTCCATTTTAGGTTCGATGTCTCGTCCCTTCTTAGGGCGAGACCGAACATAAATACTAAGATTAGGTAATTCCTGAATTTTGTCTCGTTTAGGCGGTGTTCGCCCTTGGCGAACTCCAATAAATCGATAATTTCAGCCCTGGTAAGACTTGTCGTCGTGCTTCTTCTCTCGGTTTTAAGTGAGGTGAAGTGCTTTATCGGATTTTTTTGGTATCCATAAACATGAATCAGATAGTTGAAAAATGCTGATAGGGCATAGGCTTTGCGGTTTACTGTCTTTGGGTTAAGTACCCTTGATGTTTGAATGTCTTTTTTGGTGTTTTTGCTTAAAAAGCTCTGTACCTGGTCAACTACATGAGGGTAGGGGATGAGTCCAAAATCCCTTAAAAAAACGATGTCCAGGGTGTTAAAAAAGCTGGTTATATCGTTCCGGTAACTTCTTTGGGTATGCTTCGAGTTCTTCAGCTGTGTGAAGCTCTCAATGACGTCGAGCATAAGAAGTTCTTCATTGCTGACAATCTTATTTAGGCTAACTAAGTCAGTCATGGGGTATGGTGATTAATCAATAATTATAGTTGTTAGAATTATATTAGTGATTTCTTATTTTCTGTCAAATCTAATAGCGATAATATGAATTATCGCTATTAGATTGCACGATAAAAAATACTCCGTAAGAGTGAGTATTTTTTTGAACGTTGATAAAAATGTCTGTTACTGTTGCTCTTGTTTTACTCTTCGTTGGCCGATAGCGTTAAAACAACTCTCATTTTTATAAATTAGGAAAAATATCGGCTTTGGGTGCCTTTAGCTCATTTTCACTACCCCATGAGTCAAGCCAATCAATAACAGCTTCTTGGGAAACAAAAACGCCTTGATCCACTTCCTTTTTTGCTTGTTTGATTAAGTTTAGTTTATCCATGTAGCCTAACTTATATTTAAGTCCAATGAATCTAAAATAGCTTTAACGTTTTGAGCAGAATTGAAAACATAAAGGATTTCGATAACATCATTATTTACCCTATAAAAAGAAATGTAGTTCTTATATGCTAGTTTTCTTATCTCTGATTTAGTTTCTATTTCTTCATAAACAGTCCCGGCTAAAGGAAAAACAGAAAGCGTTTTAGATAAAGATTCAATAATCTCTCTGATAAACGATTCAGCTCTTACTGGGCTATCTAAGGCTATATATTCGGCAATATTAAGAAGACATTCATTAGCCGTCTCGGTCGTTACAACTTTGTGTATTCTCATGTAATGCTTAATTATGGGCTAATTTAGTTTTTAGCCTTTTTTGCAGGTCAACTATAAGATCTTCGTTACATTCAGTTACACGGCCAGCATCAGCATCAGCAATTCCGGCAAGAATTCCTGTATTAATTTGGTTCTTAAAGCCATCGCTTACTTGCATCAGTGCTTCAACGTCATGCATTGAGAAAAATATCCCAATCGGGCGGTCTCTCTTGGTGATCATCACCGGTTCTCTTTGAGCAGAGTCGAGAAAGCTACCAAACGAGTTCTTAGCTTCTTTCGCTGAGATGGTTTTCATGTTCATGGTTCCTATGTTATGAAGTATATAGTAGCCATTATAGCTACTTCATGAAAAAGTCAACAGCAAAGCTACTTAATTTTTTTACTGATCAAAAAACACTCAGCAGGATGGAGCATTTTTTGAACGTAAAAATGCCTGTTACTGTAACGCTCTTCGTAATTTAGGCGAAACCTCATAAATCAGAATTCTCTCGCCCATTTCTCCGCTCAATTTAACATATCCGTTATTTTCTAACAGTCGTATGATGTGATTGGCGATCATAAGTGGAATATTCAGAGAATCCCGTAACTTAAAATTTGTATTTACTTCATTGTTGCCGATTAAACCGGCACATTTATCTACTATATTCCCATAATCAGGTACATAGACTTTACAGTATTCATCGAATCCTAATAGGGTTACATTATAGTGACATCCCCAGTATTCCGGGCCTCCGCCAAATCCCCGGGAAACTTTTAAATAATCGTTATCTTCAAGAATCTTTATAGAATCTAGCACCTCTGATCTTGGTGGTGCGTCATGGTTATTTTTTCCAAATAGGTCATTTGGATCAATACAGTTATATGGATTGTCTAACAAATATTCACATGATTTTTTTAGTACGAGGTTATCAATTGGCTCAAGCCCCACTATGCTATGTAGAATGGCGGACACATAAGCTGGTACATTACCTATTTTGGGTTTAATTGACTCCCCAAAAATCGAGGCTTTGATTCGCTCAAAGTTTTCATCATAGTTCAAAAGGTCGTTGATTTTTTCATACAATGTTGATTTCAGAGCTTCCGGGACTTCGCATTCATCAATAACGACGGGTATAAGCCGGGTACCCTTTTGAATTTTGGCAATAACACTTGCATTAAGTTCTTCTCTAACCCACGGCTTAGAAACACTATTACTTGAAAGAACAATTATTACCGTTAATGCTTCTTTAAGCCCATCACCATAGATTTTATCAACAAGGCTATCGCCTGGGAGCATTTCCCATTTGTCTAGCCAAGCATCAACACCGTTTTCACGAAGACGAAGGGCAAATTTATTTACAAAACGGTCTTTATCTTCTGTGGCATGGCTTACAAATACTTTAGGTGGTGTCATAATTTCTTTGGAAAATTAAAATGTTGGTTGAATTTACCATAAAAGGAATTTTTTAAAGTTTTCACTTCAATTGGTTATAAGCCCAATTGATAAGCTTTTGCTCTTCGGCCATCATCGCTTTTATGTGGTCAGGTTTCCCCACCCATTTATCCGGATGAGACCGATTTGATTCCCTTTTGTAAGCCTCTTTTAGTTCGTCTTGAGTAAATCCGGACTTAAGGCCAAGCACTTCTTGAGGTGAGCGCCTATCCTTTGGTGAATCATCTGCCTTTTGTTTTTCAGCCTTACCCTCTTTTCGAACTTCTTCAGCTTTTCGTTGCCTCCTGGCCTCTTCTGCCCGACGCAATTCTTCAGCGCGTCGTCGTTGCTCATGATCTTTAGCCTGCTGTGCTTGTTCGGCCTGATAATGGCTTTCTTGTTTTTTACGCTTTTTGTTTTCTTTAGAAGCGTTACGACGTTCCTTAATCCGGCCAAAAAAATCAAAAAAACCGCCAAACAAATGACCTTTTGAATAAATCATCCCAAAAATAAAGGCTATTCCCATCGGTAACAAATACTGTAGATTGTCGGCTATGAGAATAAAAAATAAGACAGAACATAAGAATTTTATAAGGGCGAATTGATCCGGTTTACCAACATTGTAACCAAAGCCAAGAGAAAAAAGAGAATAAACAACGCAATTTGCAAAGTTAAACATGTTCTTGCCTAAAGAACCTAAATAAAAACACCAAAGCAAATATCATTGTCGTTATGTTGTCGTTTGTTTTAGCTAATGCGTCTGTGCTTAAACATAAAGCCGAAAAAACCGGAAAGTGAAAGAAAATAAAGGCCGCTACGCCATGCTTTTCTATTAAACTGAGAAAGTTTTTAAAATAAAAAGCCAGTGTATAAGAAACAACACTGACTATAAATATTGCTTCATAGTTTATATGCATTTTATAACTCAATATATTTGATTTGGTCTGTAACTCTTGATGAAGTTCTGTAAGCTTCTCTTGAAGTCATTCTTTTAAACCTTGAAGTCTCAAAAAATGGATAGGATTTAATCAAAACCGGGTTCTTATTCGTTGTAACAATCAACACTCTATCTTTCTCCATTGTACGAACCTCGTTAGAGTTCATCAGGTTCTGTTCCCTGTAGTTTTCAACGAAGTGTTGCATACTGTTAGGTAGCTGAGTAATCCTCTGTTTACCGATGATTTTTTCAAAGAAAGATGCTGTTTCCGGATCACTTCCGCTGTAGGCTAAATAGGTATTAAAACCTCCCTGGATAGAGTAGGCATAATCACGGCCATAACGGGCATTTAGTTGAGATATAGACTGCAAGATTATTGAAATCGATACTTTATACCCTCTAATCGTGTTCGCGGTCGATACAAAGTTAGGGATAGTTGAATGTCCGAACTCATCATAAAGCACATAAACCGGCAATGTTGTGCTACTCGGCAACTTTCTCATACACGCATTAAAAACCGACCTGAAAAAAATACTGGTCAAGAATGAGTAGTACTCGGCGTGTTGTGGTGGTGTGATGAAATAGATAATAGTTTTTTCGTCCCTGATTCTGTCCAGGCGAAAGTCGGATTTTGATGTTAAACGGGCTATTTTGTGGTTTGAAATGGCTTTAAGGGCTGTAATAGCATTCAGAACGAAGGACTGTACCCCTTCTTCATTACCGGTTAACACCCCTTTCCATTCATTCCATAACCTGGGATCTTCCGGATTAGTTGGATTAACTGAATATCTAGCCATCCAATCATCAAGCTTACGGCCATCATTCCCAAAATTTTGGAAAAGATAATAAAGGTTGGCTAGTGTGAAATATGCGGGGTTATCTTGACCGGCGTTCTGTAAACACTTCATGAAAACACTAACAAAGCGGATTGCTCCATTATTCCAAAAGCTCCCCTTTTCTTCCGGATTCCCGCACTTAACAAGTATTTCAGCTATCTGCTCTAGCTCGATTTCGTCTTTAGCTTCCAAGAACGGATTAAATGAACTTGATCTTTCAATGTTTTCAGGGTCGATAACAATGACATTAAACCCATTTGCTTTCATATATCCTGAAGTAAGTTCGTAAACTTCCCCTTTGGGATCGTTAACCACGATAGAACAGTTTTTCTTTGCCCTGTGCAGTACATTGGGAACAATGTAGCGAGTTGTTTTACCGGCCCCTACCCTGGCTATAACACAAACATTTTGATAACTTTCTGGCTCTGATAGAGATAAATCAAGACCGTTCAACAAAAGCCCTTTATTCGCTGAATTAAGGTACTTTGAATACTCATGACTTTTTGAAAATTCAGCTCCTTCAGTCTTCCTGAGAACTTTTCCTTTAAAAAGGAAAACTATAAGAAACCACATTATTTTGAAAGGCAGAGTCAAAAGATTAGTTGCTACGTTTCCCATTATATTTTTGATTATTGTTTTTATTATAATTTTTATGGTTGTAATTGGTTATACTGTTGATAACTCTTAAGACTTTTGCTTTTACTAAGTTAACAACATCATAAACCAAGTATCATCTTTTCTTTGTATTACTGTTGTTCTTTTCTGTGTGATCCTTTTGAGCCCTTTCCTGCTTCATTTCTTGCTTTCTTTTTTCAATAATTTCATCAATAGAATTTAAAACATTTTCAGGATGATTATTTTCTACTGATTCAGCGGTCACAGTGGAATTTTCCGTTTCATAATTACCCGTTTTTGGTTGTTGTGTGTTTTCTTTTTCTTGTTCTGTTTTTTGATCTGTTTTTGACTTTACTGATATTTTTTCTTTGTAAACTTTATACTCTTGCTTTTTATCTTCGTCCTTATCGCCTTTTTTCATAATATCGTCAACTTTTTCTTTGTTTTTCTCTATTCCTTCAACAATATTACTGATTTTTTGGAAATCATCATCTAATCCAAGCGATTTAAGACGGTGTTTTCTACCTGTGTCTTTATCAACTATCCCTATAGTATTACCCCTTATATAAACTTCAAGGTTTTCTTTAGCAAGATTATCAAAGAATGATTGTTTATCTACGGTTGAACTAAAAGCCTTAGACAAACGGTCTTTAACAGAATCCCTTTGATTTGTATTTCCAGTCCTTCTTTTTAACTCTGCACCTTTATTTGATATTTTTTCTTTAGCTTGTTTATTAATGAGTTCTTTTTGTTCAAGCTCCGGGTATTTTTCTAAGACCATTTTTTCTAGGTCTTTTTTAATTGTGTCAAACTCTTCTTTAGATAGCCTATGTTTTGAAATTTCTTGTACTTCGTTTGAGCTTATAAGGAAATGATAGTGTAGATTATCTTTCTTATCATCATGCAATACTGCATAAGCTAAATTGTTCTTTGCTCTTTTATCCAGGTAGTTTAAGGCTACTTCTCTTAGCCTTTCTTTTTGCTGTTCTTCTGATAAAGTTTTGCTTTTTGTGATCGACAAAACTTCATGATACATATAAACGCCGTTTTTTCTTTTTTTTACAAACTTTGCGTTTTCTTCGAATTCTTCTTTTATTTTTTCTGCTTTATTTGAGTATAAGTTATGTTTTAAAGTAAATTTAATGTCTTGCCTCCCATCTTCCATGTAATCAACCAATTGCCCAAAAGTAGCCTGTTTTCGAGACATCGATTTAATAATCATTGTATGCTCTAAGTTTCTTTAAGGTATAGTCATGAACCATTGTATCTAGCTTTTTTATTTCAGCTAATAAATCGTTTTCATTAACCATGCCTTTCATAACATTTGAATGGTGGGCAACTTGGTTTACATTATTGGCAACATTTCTTATTAGGAGGCTTAATTGTTTTAATTCGTCCTCAATCTCTTTAGGAATATAGGTGGTCTGTTGCATATAGGCTATTGCCATATTTCTTAGCAAGCTAGTTACCTTTACACCTTCACTATCGGCCCTGTCTTGCATTTCCTTATACGTTTTAACAGGAATTGAGACATTAAGATACTTAACTTTTTTGGAGTACTCCTTTCTGTACTGCTTATGATATTCTTTATCAGCCATATAATTTTATTAGAGATAAGGGAATATTAAATTTAATCAAAACAGTATTTTTGTCAAAAAATAAAAGGGGGTTCTTAGGGGGCTTTCCCTCCTAAGCGGGTTCCAAGGGTTGGCCCTTGGCAAGATGCAATTTACAATGTGAACGGTAGTTTACATAGTAAATTGCAATCTTGCTTTTAGCTCTCCCAATGTCGAGAATGATACTAAGCTTAAACAGCTCACAACACAACAAGCAAAGAAATTTGCCCCGCCCCGCCCTGAGCTTTCGGGCGGGAAGGATTTCTTTGAAACCCGAAAAAAGTCAGTTTTATCAGCTCCCGAATGGGAACGGGTAAAGCTGGCTTTTAAGGGTGCGGGACAAGTCTAAGAAGTAAAAAAACGAAGTGATTAACCCTTAGTCTTGTCATACCGCTAATCTACACCAGTGTGTCAAAAAATCACTTTTTGTAGTAGTGTAGTTTAAAACCATTTAATGGTTATTTCTTGTAAAGACAAATTATTTGATTTTTTTGGCTTTATTTATATACTTCAAGTGATTTATCATTAATTTTATAATATGCATGCAATTTATTTTGATTTAGCGATACATAAGCTTAGAGAAACTTTTTTAGAAGATGATGACAAGGCTTATGATGAAATAAGCATAATAATGAAAAAAAATTGATTAAGGTGTATAAGATTTAACCTATTTATCACTAAGAGTAACGATAATTCACTAGAGAAAATATATAGCACACTAGATGAATTAAAGAAATTTGAATGGTTCAAGGTTAGTTTGACTAAATTAAATGTTTTTAGAGTCGAAGACTGGTCAGACTTCACAGAGATAGTAAAACAGTAGATTAAAAGAGCCTATGGCTCTTTTTCTATATCTGCCTGACGATTCTGAATCATCTTGAAAAATCCATTATCTTTTTCGATTGAAATACAATGCCTTCAATTTTTGTAACAGGCTATTCATGTTGTACCTGATCAAGCAAAGCTATCAAGAACAACGTCACCTGGATTAGTGAAAATTTTCACTAAGTTTTCAATTAATCTAAGAGGTTTTTCAGTCGGGTGTTTTGTTAATTTTTCTCCACTCTGCCCTATTCTGTAACCCATAATACTTTTCATTGTTTGTTGATCCAGGAAGTTAAGCGTTTTTGGTCTGTTATAGTTTCAGCAATCATTAACAAGCCATACACCAATTTCAAAGCAACTTCTAAAACCGTTTTTCTTTATCTGTGGCAATGGGTTCAATTTTTCAAATATTATCGGCTGTCTGTATGTGAATAGCCCCATTCTTTTAAGTTCGTAAGCTATCCATCAAGCATATTTGTAACCGAAGAAAAGTACAAGGCTACCGTTTGGTTTTAAAATTCTTTTGTATTCCTGGCAAACCTTGAAAATGAATTCTAAATAATCGTCTTCGTTTTCCCATTTATCCCACTCCCCGAAGTCAGCTTTTACAATTTTTTCTTTCTTCATTGTTAATCACATATTATTTGATATGTTATATGGGAAATCTGAGCATATAAAATCTACTATGTTGTTAGGTATCTTTTTCATAACTTCAAGACAGTCACCTTTTACAATTTTATGGATTAATTTTTTCATGTTTAAATTTTAAAAAAATAAAAGGACTATATTTCAAGTCCTAATTCATTGGTTGCCATGTTATAAGCTACACTTTCGAAACAAAGCCAAGCGAACTTATTTTTAATGTCTTCGCCTGCTATGTCTATTTCCCATCAATTGTTTATTAATTCTTCAACAACATCAATTACTTCATAGTAGAATTTATCAAAAAACTTGTGTGTTTGGCTGTAGTAGATAAGTGAGTGTACCATTCAACAAACGCATCAATTCCTTGCAAGGTCTCAAAAAAAGTGTTTTATGTCTTCAGCTGATCTTGCCAAAGCTTCTTTAGCAACAAAAGCCTTTATTGTTCATTTTTCTTTAGCTATTGTTAATAGCTTTTGTCTGATTGTAGTCATCTGTAATTGTTAGAAGATAAATTTGATTTTTAAATTTTTTGAGTAAAATAAAGACAACTCCTAGTCGGAGTTATCTTTATTAAAAGGAAGATCAGGAAATTTTGTAGGTTTAAAGTACAAGTCCAGTTCAACTCTTGGAGTACCACCTATTTTGCCTATTCCTACAAGTTCGATTGCTAGGTTTAGGCTTTCTAGTTCTTCAAGTGAAACAGTTCCCCATTCATCGTAGTAAAAACCTGTAACATAACCAAAAGCAACTTTTGATTCAGGGTCGTATTCTGACAGCCGCCAGTTTATAGAGCTACCTAAATCAAACAATTTAACAGGTATAACAATATCCTTAGATTCCATTTCTGATTGACTCCCGTATGGGTAATCTTTCATTAGTCTTTCGACTTGTTGTATTAATTTTCACATAAGTAAAAAATTAAGATATAAAATTGCCCAAATGATGAGCACTTAGCAAAGACATTTCGG
>Ga0208395_100071_pt1 | contig 53597 bp, 60 predicted proteins | sample LakWasMet61_LOW9_2_FD_183893 | JGI IMG/M metagenome (GOLD analysis project Ga0208395, IMG submission 183893) | Freshwater sediment methanotrophic microbial communities from Lake Washington under simulated oxygen tension - Sediment Metagenome... | ecosystem: Environmental > Aquatic > Freshwater >...
CGGACGAATGGTTCGAAGGCGCCAAGCAGCACGAAGGCTCCTGGTGGACCGATTGGCAGAAGTGGATCACCAAACTCAACGACGAGAAAGTGCCGGCGCGCGATCCGTCCAAGGGCAAGTTCAAGCCGCTGGAAGATGCGCCCGGTTCCTTCGTCAAGTTCCGCCTCGACACGCAGAAGAAGACGAAGAAGTGAGGAACGCGTGAGCGGCGTTCCACCGGAACCCGCAACGGGCGCCGGGTCGCAAGATCCGGCGCCCGTTTTTTCCTGCGCCTCGCCGCGGCGCGTGGTGCTCGACACCAACGTGCTGGTCTCGCTCTACGTGTTCGACGACAGCCGCTTCGCGCCGCTGCGGGCCAGGATCGAAAGCGGCGAGTGGCAGGCGATCAGCAACGAGGCCTGCTTCGAGGAGTTCCGCCGCGTGCTGGCCTACTCCATGTTCGCCCTGACGGAAGAGCGGCAGCAAGCCGCGCTGGCCGCCTACGACAGCGTCGTCAGGCGATTTGCGGGGCCGCCGCCGGTCGCCGCCACTGCCTTGCCGCGCTGCGCCGACCGCGACGACCAGAAATTTCTCGAGCTCGCCCGCGACGCCGCAGCCGACTGGCTGGTGACGGCCGACAAGGCCCTGCTGAAACTGGCGCGCCGCGACCGGCTGCGCGGCCTGTTTCGCATTCTCACGCCGGAGAGGGCGCTGACCGACGTGTGACGGCTGCCGCGGGTCGCGGAAAGTCGGCGCCGGCGACACGGCGACACGCGGACGGCTGGCAGCGGCATCTCGCCTGTCGATCATGCGACGCCATGCGCCAGGCGCTTAAGCCGGCGTTAACAACCGCCGCGCACAATCGAACCGTATGCGGGGCGACCGGGCGTCGCGAGGATCGGGAAACGAGTCGCGACCCTGTGCCCGGCGCGGCCGCATGGAGTCCCACCATTGCGAAAGGACACAGCATGCACAAGCATCTCCCCCTCATCGGGCTTCTCGGCCTGGTCGCCCTTCATGCTGCAGCCGCGGAAGTGCAGGCACCCACCTGCGAGCAGCTCAGGGAGCAGATCCGGTCGCACACCGGCGTGTCGTCGAAGGCCGATATCGAGTTGCTGCAGAAGCTTTCGGGGCGGCAGGAATGCCGGTTCTCGGCGGCCGAAATCTACCGGGCCGCATACGGCGACAAGCCGATGCCGGAGAGCGAATCCCGATCGCATCGGAAGCATGGTCACGACGACGACGATTGAGCGCCACTGACCTGTCCCGCGATACCGCCCGACCGCGCGGTCGGCGACAAAAAAACGGGCGCCACGAGGGCGCCCGAATGAAGACCGCAGGGGAGGGAGGCCGCCGCGGTCGCCCCCTTCGTTGCGAAGGGGGCAGGGAGTGGATCAGTTGTGGTAGGCCGACTCGCCGTGCGAGGTGATGTCGAGACCCTCGCGCTCTTCGTCTTCCGGCACGCGCAGGCCGATGACGATATCCACGATCTTGTAGCAGACGAAAGCCACGATTCCGGACCAGACCAGGGTCACGCCGACGCCGGTGGCCTGGATGACGACCTGACCCATGATGTCGTAGTTGTCCGCCACCTTGTTCGCCACGTAGTCGTAGATGCCCGTGCCGCCGAGACTGGGAGCCGCGAACACGCCGGTGAGAATGGCACCGAGGGTGCCGCCGACGCCATGCACGCCGAACACGTCGAGCGAGTCATCTGCCCCGAGCATCTTCTTCAGGCCATTGACGCCCCACAGGCAGATCACGCCGGCCGCGAGGCCAATCGCGAGCGCGCCGACGACGCCGACGAAACCGGCCGCCGGAGTGATCGCCACCAGACCGGCTACCGCGCCGGAGGCCGCACCCAGCATCGAGGGCTTGCCCTTGATCAGCCACTCCGCCACCATCCATGAGGTCGCCGCCATCGCGGTTGCCAGCCAGGTATTGATGAAGGCCAGGGCCGCCGTGCCGTTGGCTTCGAGCGCGGAACCGGCGTTGAAGCCGAACCAGCCGAACCACAGCAGCGAGGCGCCCATCATGGTCATGGTCAGCGAGTGCGGCGCCATCGAATCCTTGCCGTAGCCGACCCGCTTGCCCAGCAGGTAGGCACCGACCAGGCCGGCGATGGCGGCGTTGATATGCACCACGGTGCCGCCGGCGAAGTCGAGCGCGCCCTTCTGGAACATGTAGCCCGCCGTCGCCGTAAGCTTGTCCGCCGCTTCGGCGCTGACGTAGCCATCCGGACCCGCCCAGTACCAGACCATGTGCGTGATCGGCAGGTAGCTGAAGGTGAACCACAGCACCATGAACAGCAGCACCGCGGAGAACTTGATGCGCTCGGCGAAGGCGCCGACGATCAGGCCGCAGGTGATGGCCGCGAAGGCGCCCTGGAAGGCCACGAAGATGAACTCGGAGACCACGATGCCCTTGCTGAAGGTGGCGGCGACCGAATCCGGCGTGATGCCTTTCAGGAACAGCTTGTCGAGGCTGCCGAAGAAGGCATTCCCTTCACTGAAGGCCACGCTGTAGCCATAGACCGCCCACAGCACACTGATCACCGAGAAGGTGACGAACACCTGCATCAGCACCGACAGCATGTTCTTGCTGCGCACCAGGCCGCCGTAGAACAGCGCAAGGCCGGGAATGCTCATCAGGATCACGAGCGCGGTGGACACCATCAGCCAGGCATTGTCGCCCTTGTTCGGCACCGGGGTTGGCGCCGCCGCAGGAGCGGCGGCAGCGGGCGCTGCGGTCGCCGCAGCAGGTGCTGCAGCGGCAGGAGCGGCGGCCGCAGAAGCCGCGGCCTCCGCCGCAGGTTTCTCGTCGGCCCAGGCGCTGGGTGCGCCGCCGGCGATGCCGACGGTGAATGCCGTCAGCAGGATGGCTAGATACTTTTTCATTTCGGCTCTCCCTTAAAGGGCTTCCTCACCGGTTTCACCGGTGCGGATGCGGATGACTTGTTCAACGTCGAAGACGAAAATCTTGCCGTCGCCGATCTTGCCGGTGCTGGCGGATTTTTCGATGCATTCGATGACCTGGTCGAGCAGGTCGTCGCGAATGGCGGCTTCGACCTTGACCTTGGGCAGAAAATCGACGACGTATTCGGCGCCGCGGTAGAGCTCGGTGTGACCCTTCTGCCGGCCGAATCCCTTGACCTCGGTAACGGTGATCCCCTGCACGCCGACGGCGGCGAGAGCCTCGCGTACCTCGTCAAGCTTGAATGGCTTGATGATGGCGGTGACGAGTTTCATGGTTGTTTCCTTTATGAATTGAAGGTTGGGGAAGCTTTTGTCCCGCCGGCGCCGGCCGGGTCGACGGCGGGACTTTCAAGCAAATATCAGAACGTCTTCTTGAACGTCAGCACCGCGACGCCCTTGGATACGTCGCGGAAGCCGGTGGTCGAACCGACGCCGGAAACGAAGTTGGTATCGGCCCAGCAATACGGATTCGTGCCGCCGGCGGCGTTGCAGGTGCCCTTGGTATTGGCGGCCGAATAGGTCAGCCCGAAGACGCCGAAACCGACATCCTTGGTCACGCCGAGATTCCAGTCCGTGTAATCGGCGGTCGCGTACACCGCGTTCGAATAGTTCTTGACCTTCTGCGAGCCGACGTGCCCGCTCACACCCCAACCCTCGCCGAGGTCATAACTGCCGTTCAGTTCCAGATAGTTGGAGCCCCGGGTATTTTCATTGAAGCCGGCGCCGCCGCCCCAGCCGATGAAGCCGGCAGAGATCACGTGCGAGTACTTGAGGGTCAGCCACTTGTAGCCGAGCGCGCCATAGACCTCGCTGGTGTTGGGATTGAGGTTGACGCCGGGGATGGCAGCCCCCTTGCCGGGATAGGTATAGGCAATCAGGCCGATGTCGTAGTTCCAGTCGCCGCCAGCGAAGGCGTTCTTGTAGCCGCCGTAGAAGTCGACTTCGGTATTGCCCTTGCCGTAGGCGTCCTTGACCCAGGTGATCGTCGATCCCCAGATCCCTGCATACAGGCCGCTGGCGTGCGCGTAATCCACACCGCCCTGCAGAGCGGCGGACCCATGAGTCTGGCTTACGCCACGGAACAGGTAGTCCGAAACCACGCCGATGTTCGGCGTGAAGGTGTGCGTCGGAGTCGGTGCCGCATCGGCGGCGAGCACCAGGGCAGGGGCGGCCAAAGCCGTTGCCACGGCGGCAGCGATCAGGGTCTTGTTCATGTTGAGGCTCCTTGAGAAGAAAATAGAAAACTACGGGCCTTCTAATGCAGAGACCGTGCCACCCATTTTTAGTCTTTTATAATCAACGCGATGAGCAGGCGATTCGGCGGCAGGGGGAAGCGGGCGCACCAAGCCGGACGCGAAACCTTCGCCCGCCGCACCGCTCTGGTGCGATGCCATCGCACCGCTGAGGTCGGGTGCGGCGCTGTGCTAGACTTTTGCTTGCGGCCGCTGCGCGCAACGCCGATGGGGCCGGCGTTGGCCTCTACTGAAACTTCGTTTTCGCATTCAGGCAGGAAAATCCATCCACCATGCTCAATCCCAAATTGCTCGATGAAATGTCCGCTCGCGTGTCCTCCCTGTTGGCGGCGACGCCGGCTGGCGACGTCGAGAAGAACATGCGCGCCGCGCTCGCCGGCCTGTTCGCCAAGCTGGATCTGGTGACCCGCGAAGAGTTCGACGTGCAGCGAGAGGTTCTGCTGCGCACGCGGGAGAAGCTCGCGGCACTCGAAGCGCGCGTCAGCGAACTGGAAGCGCGCAAGCAGCCAACCCCGCCGACCCCCGGCCAGTAAAGCCGCCCATGGCGCTCGCAGTTCTCCGCTCGCGGGCGCTGGCGGGTCTGGCTGCCCCGGAAGTGACCGTCGAGGTTCACCTCGCGTCCGGCCTGCCGTCATTCACCCTGGTCGGCCTGCCCGATACCGAAGTCAAGGAAGCGCGCGACCGCGTGCGCGCCGCGATCCAGAACTGTGGCTTCGAGTTTCCGCAGCGGCGCATCACGGTGAATCTCGCCCCGGCCGACTTGCCCAAGGAATCGGGGCGTTTCGATCTGCCGATCGCGCTGGGTATCCTGATCGCCTCCGGCCAGGTCAAGGCAGCCGGTCTCGACGCTCACGAATTCGCCGGGGAACTGGCGCTTTCGGGCGAGCTGCGCGCCGTGCGCGGCACGCTGGCAATGTGCGCCGCGATCCGCCACGAAGCCGGACCGCAGAACCCCGCGCGCGCCTTCGTGCTGCCCCTGGCGAGCGCCCCCGAAGCCGCGCTGATCGATGGCATGAGCATCCTGCCGGCGCAGAACCTGCTGCAGGTCTGCGCCCACCTTGCCGGGCGCGAAAGCCTCGCGCCCTTCGCCGTGTCGCCGGCGCCGACCCTTGCGCATTACCCCGATCTGGCCGAAGTCAAGGGTCAGGCGCAGGCGAAGCGCGCGCTGGAAGTCGCCGCGGCGGGCGGGCATTCAATCCTGATGAGCGGCCCGCCGGGCGCCGGCAAGTCGATGCTGGCGCAGCGCCTGCCGGGCCTGCTGCCGCCGATGACGGCAGCCGAGGCGCTGGAATCCGCCGCCGTGCATTCGCTGGCGGGCAATTTCAAGATGGCCAACTGGAACCAGCGCCCGTTTCGCGCCCCGCATCATTCCGCCTCCAGTGCCGCACTGGTCGGCGGCGGCTGGGTAGGTTTTTGCTAGATAAGAATTAGGCAAAATTAAATAAGAACATCGCTAAATAAGAAAATAATTTTCAGCCCAAGCACCGGCCGCACCGAAGGGCTGCTGCGATTGCTCCTTCACAGACACTAATGCTTCTCGGGGCGCGCTCCTGGGAATCGCGCATCCACACCGATCAGGTTTCTATCCGCCTCCAACTATCGGCTGAAACCGGATATCCTAGTTGCATGAGTGAATCCTATTTCCTTGAACCCATACGGCGCCTCGGAAATGGCCCATTTCGGATCGAGTGGTTTGGTGACGTCACCTATGCAGGACGCACGGGCGGACGCTCCCCGCTAATTTTGGTTACCTTGGCGCGCGGTCACCAAGGGCAGTGGGTTAGCACGCTCGATGAAGATGAAGGCGCCCCGATCACCACCGCCATTCCTGCGGCGTATCTTCGTCTGATCAGGATCGGGGACATCTGGGTTCGGGGCGAGCGTGCTGGAAGCGACCCGCGCTCAATCAGGCAGACGTTCCCGGATCTCTTGATTGAAGAATCGAACACAGAGATTCGTCCGGCCGGACTACCCATTGAGACGGATGGCGAGGGTGTGAGCTACCTTCTGCCGTTTTCGGAATTCCAGTCGCACCGCGGACACACAGGGGCATTCTGTGCTCGCGTTCAAATGGAAAACGGTACCATCTTGGTCGTTCCCTGCATGGAGTTGATCCGTTTCTACTTCGGCGCCAGCGGGATGCTGCTCAAGACACTATTCTCGGGTGCATTCGCGGCGGATAACCTCTACACCTCTGCCAAGTGCCATCCCGTTACCGGGGTCGCCAACCTGACGCTGGCTCCCGGTCTGCCCTTTCCCGCGGCGAGCACAGTGGCCCGAATCGCGCTCGACTGGCGCGCAAGGAAAGCCGCAAAATGGATTGCAAAGTCCGGCGTCGTGGCAGCGGCCAATGGCGAGAGCTTCTACCCAAGGACAACCTTCCCTTTTGCGGGCAAGACCGATCTCACGGCCGACGGTCGCTGGCTAGGGAAGGAGCCACATCGGGTCTTTTTCGTGGAACGACTAGTCCAATGCTCTTATCCCTTCCCGTTCAAGCGGCTATATGCCAGAACGGATACCGGCATCTCGGGTGAGCACAAACCTGGCAGCCGCACGGCCAAGTCATCGAAATACTCACCAGAGGGCGCAACACGCGATAGAACACTGCTGGAAGGCTATGTCACCCGTGCGCTGGTGCCGATGGCCATGGACGCCGACGAGGACATCGAGGATCCATTTCCCGACCTGGTGACGAAACCGATTCACCGAATGACTGACGTAGCGACCCAGACACCTCGCTCTGGCGATACTGCGGATGAGTTGTCTGCCGGGGCGACGTCGTCCAGTCTCGGAGGAAAGGGCGCCGAAGTCATGGCCGCTCAAATGAAGCGGATCGTCTGGGACACCGAGCCGGAGGACGTGATCACGTTTCGCGCCGCGTTTTCTGAACTTGTCGAGCGCGGTGAAATCACTGCCTCGCTTGTGCCACCTTTATCGACAGAGAAGGCGGGCACATTGAAGAGCCCATTCCTACGGGGTGACTGGATCGTGGATTCAACCGACGAAATGCTTCGCGATGTTTGGTGCGCCAAAGTAATTGGTAGCTGCTTCGCAACGGGCAGGCGGCTTCTGGTGTTGATCAGGACAGGGGGCGTCGAAACTCTTCGTGGTCACGTAACTCTTATTAGGATTATTGGCCCAGAGACATCCGAAGACGAATTCGTCCGTAGCCTTTGTGCAAACCATGCTGCAGATCGCCCGTTCGCCGGGCAGCAATTTGCATTCAACCCAGTGCAAGTCGGCGAACGGGCGATCAATCTGGAGTCGTTGCACGCATTTCTTCGAGCAGCATCAATTTAATTCTAACCAACACCTTCCATATACCGCACTATCATCCGCGAAGTCTGCTCAAGATAAGGAAATTTTTATGCTACCCCGAAAGGCTCTGTTTAGCACAATGCAAGCTTCATCAACCCGATTCGATTCGTTGCTCAAGATATTTCAAGGATTTTGCGCCTGCTTCATAGAGGCAATTGGGCACAAAGACTGTCCCGTGAAAGGTCTTTCCGTTGAATCAGGCCTGTCCGACGCCAACTATTTTGACGTGCTCTTTGTCGGGGAACGTTGGCGTTTTATTCTCTCCACAATGACAGACGGAAACGGTATCTCGTCTGGGGTGGTTAATCTTTATCGGATGCCATCGGCACCTGAATCTCAGGTGTTCAAAGTTTGCTCATTTACCTTCAATGGAAGGGGCGACAGCGATGTAATTCCACCAGACAATGACGGTGACCCAATTCCTTTGGATACAAATCTTGGTGCCCTATATCTCGTCCTGAACTGCATTCACCAGGGACTGTCCCCATGAGGCCAATCTGAAATCTCGAACCATTCTGAATTAGAATTTTTTGGCACATTTCCACGGGCCATCGATCCGGCGCACCGACTTCCACGTATTGAGTTAGCATCTATGGCTCATACCATTCCTAAAGGAGATCACCATGGCCCGCAAGAAGAAACTCGACTTTTCCGACATCACTGACGCGCGCAAAAAGAAGGGCGTCAACCAGAAGGATTTCTGGGCTCGCTACGGCGTCACGCAATCGGGCGGGTCCCGCTACGAATCCGGGCGCAATATTCCGAAACCATTGGCTATCTTGTTATGGCTTCACCGCTCAGGAAAGGTTACAGATAAGGATCTGGCAGACGCCTTGAAGTGAGCGATGTCGTTTGAGCAAACCGAATTGACCAGCCAGCGCGACCCGGCGGGTCAATTTTGAGCGGTAGTAACACGCCGGGAAGTAGCCCCTCCTTGTCCATACCGTCGGTAGGGTACCAATGAAGTCGTGTATTCGCGGTTGGCACCGAATCTATTGCCAGAATTGAAGAAGATGGCGTCTAAGGCGGAACGCAAAGCGCACCTTCATCGCTGGCTGACACAAGACATTGGGTACCCGAAACTTCGGGAGCATTTGGCGTCGTTGGCGACTTTGCAGAAGCTGGCCAACAATGCCAAAGAATGGAGGCAGCTAGTTGACCGCATTCATCCTCGTTACGGAGACACAATCCCGCTTCCGCTTGAAGATCACGACAACCCTGGGAGGGAAGCGTGGTTATTGTTTCTTCCACCTAGCTGCTGCCGCCTTCTTCGCAATCTCTGACCGCTCTTCAGCGGTCAGTTTTTTTGCGCGGGCAACGCCGCCCTTCAATCCACCGAGACGGCCAAGCGCCACCGCAGCCGGGTTCTTCTCTGGCTGTTCTGGTTGCTTTGGTTCCTCGTCGGTAGCTTGGGCGACAACCGACGCGGCGAGTTGATTTAGATCTTTGCGACCTGTGCTTGAGCGTTTAGGCACAGTACGCATAGCGTAGCGCCTACTGCCCCGATGGCAGGGGCTGGAGTTTTCAAACTAAGACACCACTACGGCACAATTGATTCGATTGATGTGCGATAATCTTTTACTATGTTCAGCCGATTTTGTTTCCGTTTTCGTTCGCTCATGGCAATGCTGCTGGCCTTCTGCCTGGTCAGCGCATCAATGTGGAGCTATGGTGCGGAGGCAACGGCGGATGTATTGTCCAATCAGATCGCCGTTGCTGTCGTCGGCGACGATTACGGAGATCATTTGCCCGCCGGCAATATTTGTAACCATGGTTGTCACGCCCAGAGCCATCTGACGGGCCTCGACGCCAGCGTGCCCTCTCTTAGCCTGCCCGACGTTGCGGCGACGTTCAGCATCGAGGGCTCTATCGAAGTTCCGACGCAGCCCTGCGCTGGGCCCTTCCGCCCGCCCCGAACCGCCTTTCAAGCCTGAACAAACACCGTTCATAAGCGACCGCCTACTGGTGGTCCGCTTCTTCATCGCTTGAAAGGTTTCTCCCATGTTGTTCGACACCCTTGCCGGGGAGCGCGGCTTGCTGTGCCGCCTTGGCGTTCTGGCGGGCATGCTTCTCTCCATCGGCGGCGCCCACGCAGCCGGTCCACTGACCCTCGACGAAGCCTGGCGCCTCGCTGAGTCTGCCAATCCAACCCTGCGCGCCGCCCGTGCCGGTCTCGACGCCGCCGAAGGCCAGTTGCGAGATGCCTCCGGCATTCTCTACAATAATCCCCAGCTATCGACCGACCGGACACGCCGTCGTACGCCCCAGGTCGGGCAGCCGGACAATCGTTTCCACGAACAGTCATTCGGGATTTCGCAAACGTTCGAGATCGCCGGTCAGGCTGGACACCGTCGCGAGGCAGCTTCCCGTGATCTTGCTGCCGTCACGGAAAACATCGATGAGGTCCGACGCCAGATGCGCGCTGAAGTCGAGCAGCGTTTTTACCGCGTACTGGTCCTGCAAAGGCGTATCGAAACCGAGCGCGAAGCGCTCTCCGCCGTCGAAGAGGCCGCTACCGCAGTGAGAAAGCGGGTAGCGGTCGGCGAAGACAGCCGGCTCGACGGCAATTTGGCCACCGTAGAAGCCGAACGCGGTCGCAACCAACTCGCCGTTCTGGCGGAGCAACTCCTTCAGGCCAGAGCGGAACTGGCTGCTGCGCTGCAATTGCCCGCTGCAGAGTTGCCGGAGACCATTGGCGAGTTGCGGGCGGCCCTGCCTGCGGCGACACTGGAGGCCTTGCTTGCGGCAGCCCGAGAACGGCCGCTGCTGCGCGCGTTGGAACACCGGGAGCGGGCCGCGCGCAACCGAATCGACCTGGAACGGGCGGCTGTCTATCCCGACGTGACCGTGGGCCTGAGCACCGGGCGGGAGGCACCCTACGACGCTCGCGAGCAATTCACCCGCCTGACGCTTTCCATCCCGCTGCCCCTGTTCCGGCGCAATGCCGCCGGTATCGGCAGGGCCACGACTGATCTGACCCAGGCCGAGATCGAGCGGCAAAGCGCCGAGCGCGATGTGGCGGCACAGGTGCGCGCCCTGTGGCAGCGCCTCGACAGTCTGCGGGCGCGGATCAAGCGCTTCACCGCATCGGTTATGCCGGCCCTCGACGAGAACCGGCGCCTGTCATCTACCGCCTACCGTGCCGGCGAAATCGGCCTGCTGCAACTCCTGCTGGTCAATCGCCAGTTGCTGGATGCCCGACGCGACTATCTCGATGCCGTCGGCGAATTCATTCAGACCCGCATCACCTTGGAGCAGACGGCCGGCTGGCCCGCCGCCCGCATCGATACCTCCCCGGAGAAAAACAAATGACCCGCATCCTCTCAACCGCCGCCTTGGTCTTCGCGCTAGTGCTGTCTGCTTGCGACCGCAGCCCGCCCGAAACCACGCCTGCCGCTGAAAAAACCGCACCCGCTCCTGAAAAGAACGCCGCCGGCGACAAGGACAATCCTGCCGCATCGCCGGAAGCCGGCCAGATCAAGCTGACCGAGGCGGAAATCAAAACAGCCGGCATTCGCACCGAGGAAGCCGCAGAAGCTGAAGTGCACGAACGCATTTCCGTGACCGCCACCATCCAGGCCAATCAGGACCGGCTGGCCCATGTCGCCTCGCGGGTTCCTGGGCGGATCGTCGGCATCGCTGCCAAGCTCGGTGACCGGGTCAAGGCCGGCCAGGCCTTGGCCAGCTTGGACAGCATCGAACTGGGGGAAGCGCACTCGGCCTATCTCCAGGCCGACAGCCAGTTCAAGCTGACCCAAGCCGACTTCGAGCGGGCCGAGAAACTCTACGCCGACCAGATCGTGCCGCAGAAGGACTACCTGCGTAGCCGCGCCGAGCAGGAGAAGGCCCGCGCCAGCCTGCGGGCGGCGGCGGACAAACTGCGCCTGATGGGGGTGACGCCGGCCCGATCGGAGAGCGCCGTCTCGGTGTTCCCGGTCAGTGCGCCGTTCGCCGGCACGGTGATCGAGAAGAAGGCGGTGCTGGGCGAACTCGCCCAGCCCGACAAGTCCCTGTTCACTGTCGCCGACTTGTCGGTGGTCTGGATCGAGGCGAATCTGTTCGAGAAGGATATGGGCAAGGTGAAGACCGGCGCTGCTGCCAGCGTGACGGTGGCTGCCTATCCGGACGTGCTGTTCAAAGGGCGACTGACCTACATCAGCAGCGTCATGGACAAGGAGAGCCGCACGATCAAGGCGCGGGTGGAAGTGCCCAACGGCGACGGTCGATTGAAGCCCGACATGTTCGCCACGGCAGCGATTGAGACGGCGTCGGCCGGCAAGGCGCTGACCGTGCCGGCCGGTGCGGTGCTCCTGATGGAGGGTAAGAAGACGGTCTTCGTCCGGGAAAAGGACGGCTTCGAGCAGCGCATCGTCGAGCTCGGCGACAACCTGGGCGGCCGCTTCGTGATCAGGGATGGCATCGAGGAAGGAGACGCTGTGGTGGTCGAGGGGGCTTATGCGCTCAAGGCGCGGCGCTTGAAATCCAAAATCGGCGATCACGACTAGGGGACGGCCATGCTGAATAAGATCGTCGATATTTCCCTGCGCTACAAGCTCCTGGTTCTGGTAGCGCTTGTCCTGATCGTCCTGCTCGGGGCGCGGGCCTGGCAGCGGCTGCCGCTGGATGCCTTCCCCGACGTCACGCCGGTGCAGGTCAACATCTATACCGAGTCGCCAGGTTTGGCGGCCGAGGATATTGAGAAGCTGGTCACCTTCCCGGTCGAATCCGTCCTGGCCGGTCTGCCCAAGGTCGAAGAAATCCGCTCCACCTCGCTGTTCGGCCTGTCCTTCGTCAGCGTCTATTTCAAGGACGACATGGACATCTACTTTGCCCGCCGCCTGGTGGGCGAGAAACTGGTCGAAGCCAAGTCCCGCATTCCCGAGGGGTATGGCGAGCCTGTCCTCGGGCCGAACGCCGCCGGTCTCGGACAAGTGTTCTGGTACACGCTGGAAACGATGGACGACAAACTGTCCGGCATGGACCTGCGCACCGCCCAGGATTGGGGCGTGCGGATGATCCTGCGTACCGCGCCGGGTGTGGACGATGTGCTCTCCTGGGGCGGCGACGAAAAACAGTTCCAGGTGCTGATCGACCCGCGCCGCCTGATCAAGTATGGGCTGGGCTACAAGGAGGTGATGACCGCCATCGCCGCCAACAACCGGCAGGTCGGCGGGCAGTACATCAACCTCCAGCGCGAGCAGTATCTGGTGCGCGGCCTGGGGCTGGTGGCGAACGCCGAGGACATTGGGGGCATCCTTGTCACCCAGCGTGACGGCACGCCAATTTACGTACGGGACGTGGCCGACATCCGCCCGGCCCCAGCGCTGCGTACCGGGGCGGTGACGAAGGACGGCAAGGAAGTCGTGCTCGGCATGGCGTTGGCGCGCACCGGAGAAAACGCCCAGCAGGTGGTCGAGGCCGTGCGGGAAAAAGTCGCCACCGCCCTCAAGACCCTGCCGGCCAATGTCAAGCTGGACGTGGCCTACGACCGCACCGAACTGATCGGCAAGGCAATCTCGATGGCCAGCGGTGCCATGCTGGAAGGCGCCGCCCTGGTGGTCCTGGTGTTGTTTCTCTTCCTCGGCGAGGTGCGTTCGGCGCTGATCGTGGTGGTGGCCATTCCCGCCGCCTGGCTGGTCGCCTTCCTCTTCATGGATCAGGCCGGGGTCAGCGCCAATCTGATGTCCCTGGGAGGGCTCATCATCGCCCTGGGCATGACCATCGACGGGCCGGTGGTGCTGGTGGAGAACGCCTTTCGGCTCCTGTCCCACCATGCCGGCAAGCCGGTCAATCGGACGGCGGTGGTGCTGGAAGCGGCCAGGGAAGTCATGAACCCGGTCGCCTTCGGCGTAATGATCATCATCGTCGTATTCCTGCCGCTGTTTGCCCTGACCGGTATCGAAGGCAAGTTGTTCAAGCCTCTGGCGATCAACATGACTTTCGCCATGGTCGGCTCCCTGATCCTCACCGTCACCCTGATGCCGGTCCTCGCCGCACTGGCGTTGCGCCCGAAGAAGGAAGAAGACCCCTGGCTGGTGCGTCGGCTAAAGCTGCACTTTGAGCCAATGCTGCTGTGGACGTTGGCTCACAAGAAGCGCGTCATGGTCGTCACCGCCGCGTTGTTCGTTGCCTCGCTCGCGCTCTTTCCTTTCCTTGGCAAGGAGTTCATGCCCAACCTGCAGGAGCAGGCAATCATGTTCCGGGTGACCGGCATCCCCTCCACCTCTTTGGAGGAGTCCGTCGCCGTGTCCCTGCGCATTGATACGGCCCTGAAAACCTTTCCCCAGGTCAAGCACTCGCTGGCCATGATCGGTCGTGCCGAGAAAGGCGAAACGGCCGACGTCAATTACATGGAAATCCTGGTCGACCTCCGGCCCCGCGATACCTGGCCGGAGCGGATGACCTACCGGGAACTGTCCGCCAAGCTGCAAGAACGCCTGGAAAAGGAGGTGCCCACCGCGGTCCTGGCGGCGACCCAGCCGATCCAGATGCGGGTCGAGGAACTTATCTCCGGCGTGCGGGCGACGCTGGCCCTGAAACTGTACGGGGAAGACCTGGCAACCCTCGATCGCCTGGCGGCCGAGGCCAAGGAAATAGTCGAGAAGGTGCCCGGCGCCACCGACGTGGCGCTGGAGGCCAACCAGGGCAAGCCGCAGATGGTGATCAAGGTCAATCGTCCGGAGGCGGCCCGTTACGGCATCAACGCCGACGACGTGCTCGACGTGGTGCAGGCCGGTATCGGCGGCAAAGCGGTCAGCACCCTGATCGACGGCGTGCGCCGCTTTGACATCCAGGTCTGGCTGCCGGCTGAGTTCCGTAACAGCGTCGAGGCGGTGAGCGCCATCCCGATCCGTACCGCAAGCGGCGCCATCGTGCCCTTGTCGCGGGTCGCCACGGTGGAACTGGCCGAGGGTTATTCCTTCGTGCGCCGCGAGCAGTTGCAGCGCTACGCGGTGCTGCAACTGGATGTCAAAGGGCGCGACGTAGACGGCTTCGTCCGCGAAGCAGAGGCGCGACTCAAGGCGCAGTTGAAACTGCCCAGCGGCTACTGGCAGGAATGGGGCGGCGCCTTCGCAAACCAGCAGCGGGCCATGGCCAAGCTGGCGGTGATCGTGCCGCTGACCATCGGCCTGATCTTTATTCTGCTCTACACCGCATTCAATTCCGTGCGCTACGCCACGCTCATCATCGCCAACGTGCCCTTCGCCGCCATCGGCGGCATCCTCTCACTGTTCGTCAGCGGCCAGTATCTGTCGGTGCCGGCGGCGGTGGGTTTCATCGCCGTCTTCGGCGTCGCCATGCTGAACGGCATCGTCCTGGTGTCCTTCCTCAATGGCCTGCGGGAACAAGGCGTGGGCATTCGGGAAACCGTGGTGCAGGGTGCGGTGCTGAGGCTACGGCCGGTATTGATGACGGCCCTGGTGGAAATCCTCGGGCTGGTCCCGTTCCTGCTGGCTACCGGCGTCGGTTCCGAAGTGCTGCGCCCGCTGGCGACCGTCGTGGTCGGCGGGCTCGTTTCGTCCACCGCGCTGACACTCTTCATTCTGCCGCTGGTCTACGAATGGATGGAAACCGGGACGACGCGCGGGACGACATCGATTTAACAAACAGGAGAAGAACATGAAACTTTCGACAATAGCATTGGCCTGCCTGGCAGCTTTCGCGCTTGCCGGTTGCGCCGGGCATACGCACAGCCTGATTCAAGATGAGAGCGATCGGGACATCGCGGTCGGGACGTTCCGGCACGAGGGGCCGGAAGGTTCCGCGATGATTTTCGAGTTTGGCGGCACGCGCTATGAAGCCCGTGGCTTCGTCATCGAGCGCAATCAGAACCTGGCGAAATTGCGGCAGCGTTACGGGACCGACCGCAAACATTGGGACCGGATTTCTTCGGGGATGGATACGGACCACTACGTGTATTTGGCCGAGCCCGTATTGCGCGCAGCGAATGGCGCGACCTTGCGCTGCCACGCCGCGTGGCAGGCAATGGCGTCACCGGAGGGACATTGCGTGACCGACGGGGGAACCTACATCAATTTCCGGTTCGAATGAGCGTTGTCGGGCCACGCAACGAACAAAGGAGAAATCACATGAACGAGATCAACGCATTCATCCACCTTCGCCGCGACACCAATTTGATCCACGCGCGCGAAACAGCCGGCGGTGTCGCCACGCCGAAATTGGAACGGCAGGGATGCCGGACGCCGGGGTGCTGAACGGAATCCCGAGGCGCTTTGATAACGAGTAAAAGTGGGGAAATCATGCTGACAGAGCTTCTTTCGAAAAAGCGGGTAGCCGGCGAAAGAAAGCGTCGCTGGTTTTTCTGCCATGACCTCGACCTGGTGGTCTGGTTCGACGATAAGGACCACCCGGTCGCGTTTCAACTGGCGTATGACAAGTATCGCGATGAGCGGTCGATTACCTGGGATGCGAAAAAGGGATACCGTCACTATGCGGTGGATGAAGGAAACCCTTTTGCCGGAAAAACGCAAACGCCGCTGTTGTTTGCGGATGGTGCGTTTGACGCCAATCGAATAGTCGATCTGTTTAAGTCGCTGTCAGCGGAAATGCCACCGGACATCGCGACCTTTGTCCTTCGCAAATTGTCCGACTACCAGCGGTAGTCAGCCAGAAAGCTCACAGTGACCGAGAAACTTAAACTGGACTTGCCCCTGGTCTTGCCGGATGTCGCCGATGAGCGTGATGCCTGCGTGGGGCGACTGATCAGGTTGCTGCAGGCCGAAGATTTGGAACTGGCACACTTGGTCCACGAGGACGGTGGTACCCGCCTTTGCCTACACTACGACCCGCAGCGATTCAGCGTGAACCGGGTGCGCGATCTGGTGCAAGCGGCAGGCGCGAAGATCGGGGACCGCTTTCGCCACGAGAACCTGCGCATCGATGGCATGGACTGCCCGACCTGCGCCACCGTGATCGAGCATGTCCTGCAACGCACGGACGGTGTGCTGGAAGCCTCGGTGAGGTACGCCGCCGAGCGCCTGCGCCTGGAATTCGATAGCGAAAAAGTCCGGCGTTCGGCAATCGTCTGGCGTCGCTGGTTTTTCTGCCATGACCTCGACCTGGTGGTCTGGTTCGACGATAAGGACCACCCGGTCGCCTTTCAACTGGCGTATGACAGGTATCGCGATGAGCGGTGGATTACCTGGGATGAGGGAAAAGGATGCTGTCACTATGCGGTGGATGAAGGAAACCCTTTTGCCGGCGAAACGCAAACGCCGCTGTTGTTTGCGGATGGCGCGTTTGACGCCAATCGCATAATCGATTTGTTCAAATCGCTGCCCACGGAAATGCCGCCGGATATCGCGACCTTTGTCCTTCGCAAATTGTCCGACTGTCGCTGATGGCCACCCAGAAGGCCAATACAATCCATGACCGAGAAACTTAAACTGGACTTACCCCTGGTCTTGCCGGATATCGCCGATGAGCGCGATGCCTGCGTGGGGCGATTGATCAGGCTGCTGCAGGCCGAAGGGTTGGAACTGGCACACGTGGTCCACGAAGACGGTGGCACCCGCCTTTGCCTGCACTACGACCCGCAACGATTCAGCGTGAGCCGCGTACGTGATCTGACGCAAGCGGTCGGCGCGAAGATCGGGGATCGCTTCCGCCACGAGAACCTGCGCATCGATGGCATGGACTGCCCGACCTGCGCCACCGTGATCGAGCACGCCCTGCAACGCACGGACGGTGTGCTGGAAGCCTCGGTGAGCTACGCCAGCGAGCGCCTGCGCCTGGAATTCGACAGCGAGAAAATCCGGCGTTCGGCAATCGTCGGGCGCATCCAGGCGCTCGGCTATGCCGTGCGCGAGGAAGGCCATGAGGCCGGGTGGTTCGCCGAGCATCGCGAGCTTATTTTCAGCGTCGTCGCCGGCCTGCTGTTGCTGGCCGGCTGGCTTGCGGGTCGCGCCGATGCGCCGCGCAGCCTGGCGCTCGGCTTGTTGCTGGGCGCCTACGCGGCAGGCGGTTTCTATACCTTGCGCGATGCCTGGCAGAGTCTGCGCAGCCGGCGCTTCGACATCGACACCCTGATGATCGTCGCCGCGGCCGGCGCGGCGGCGCTAGGTGCCTGGGAAGAAGGCGCGCTGCTGCTGTTCCTGTTCAGCCTGGGCCATGCCTTGGAGCACATGGCCATGGACCGGGCGCGCAAGGCCATCGAGGCGCTGGCGGAGCTGGCCCCCAAGACCGCCATCGTGCAGCGGGATGGCGTGGAGATCGAGGTGCGGGTCGAAGACTTGCAGCGCGGCGACCGGGTGATCGTCAAGCCCGGTCAGCGCATTCCCGCCGATGGCCAGGTGGCGACCGGCAACTCGGCGGTGGACCAGTCTCCGGTGACTGGCGAATCCATACCGGTGGATAAGCAGGCGGACGACAAGGTCTTCGCCGCTACCGTCAACGGCGAGGGCGCGCTCATCGTCGAGGTAACCAAGCTGGCACGCGAGAGCACGCTGGCGCGCATGATGGATATGGTGGCCGAAGCGCAGACGCAGAAATCGCCTACTCAACGCTTTACCGACCGCTTCGAGCGGATATTCGTGCCCGTCGTGCTGATGGGTGTCGGTTTGCTCATTGCGCTTCCGCCGCTGTTCGGTTTCCCATTCGCCGAATCCTTTTACCGTGCCATGGCGGTGCTGGTGGCGGCTTCCCCTTGTGCGCTGGCGATAGCGACCCCGTCGGCGGTGTTGTCCGGCATCGCGCGCGCCGCGCGCGGCGGCGTGCTGATCAAGGGCGGCGTGCATCTGGAAAATCTCGGCGTGCTCACGGCGATCGCCTTCGACAAGACCGGCACCCTGACCGTCGGCAAGCCCAGGGTAACTGACGTCGTCGCCATCAACGCTGACGAGACAGGTCTGCTGATCGTGGCCGCCGCCGTGGAAAGCCGCAGCGCCCACCCCTTGGCGCAGGCGGTAGTGACGGAAGCGAAGCGGCGCGGGTTGAGCTGGAGCGAGGCCGGCGAAGCCGAAGCCGTTACCGGAAAAGGGCTGCGTGCCGCAGTCGATGGGAAAAAGGTGGCTATCGGTAACGCCAAACTGTTTGATGGCGAATCCATCCCCGAAGCCATTCGGCAGCATGCTGAGCGCCTCCAGACGGAAGGCAAAAGCATCATGCTGATCCAGGCCGACGGGCAGTTCCTCGGCGTCGTGGGACTGGCCGACACCCCGCGCGATGGAGTGAAGCAGGTGCTGGAGCGATTGCAGCAGATCGGCATCAGCAAAACCATCATGCTGACCGGCGACAACCAACGCGTCGGCCGCGCCATTGCCAACGCGGTCGGTCTGGACGAGGTGAAGGCGGGACTGTTGCCGGAAGACAAGGTCAAGGCTATGGACGAGCTCGGACGACGCTACGGTCAGGTAGCCATGATCGGCGATGGGGTCAACGACGCTCCGGCGATGGCACGCGCCACGGTCGGCATCGCGATGGGCGGCGCCGGCACCGATGTGGCGCTGGAAACGGCGGACGTGGCGCTGATGGCGGACGACCTGTCCAAGCTGCCCTTTGCCGTGGCCTTGAGTCGCGCATCGAGGCGCATCATTCGCCAGAACCTGTGGATCTCGCTCGGCGTGGTGGTACTGCTGATTCCTGCCACCTTGTTTGGCTGGGCAGGCATCGGCCTCGCGGTGTTGGTGCATGAAGGCTCCACGCTCGTGGTAGTGATCAACGCCTTGCGCCTGCTGGCCTATTCCGGTGGAGAAAATTCCATATAGATGGCAGGCGAATGCACACAGGATGAATTCAGGCGAGCAGTATCAAGTGAGTCAACAACAGATTACAAAGTGAACGAAGGAGAATCGGCATGAAAGAGATCAAGGCATTCATCCGCCAACACCGCATCGCCGACGTGCTCCAGGCGTTGCGGCAATCGGGCCTGTGTGAGCTGGCCACCCCTGGCGCCAGTTGCCATAACATCACGGTATCCTTGGTACAACGGCCGCTGGCGACCACGGACCCGACGCAGCAGCATTACTCCATGGACCTGGCCGAAGCCGTCGTCACTGAATACAAGGTGGAACTGGCATGCGCTGACGACGTGGCCGACGCGCTGGTCGACACCATCGCCAAGGCGGCGCACACGGGGCAGCCCGAAGCGGGCTGGATCTTTGTGAACGACATCCAGCGCGCAGTCGAGATTCGCTGAGGCGGGCAATGAAAGGCAAACACAAGCGCAGGCCATCTGTGACCCGGGACGCGACACAGCCTGCCGTGCAGACAAGTTGTCTGGCCGCCGTCCGGGCGGGAGAACTGGAGCGCGTGCGTGTCCTTCTGCAGGAAGGAGCGGCCGTCAATTGGCAGGATGAGAACGGCTTCAGTATGTTGTTCCACGCAATCTTCAGAAGGCATTTCGCGATTGCCGAGGAACTGCTCGCGCGAGGCGCGGATATCGATCTCAGGGACCGGCACGGCTGGACACCGCTATTCTGGGCGACTTTCAACGGCCACACGGACGTCGTCGGCTTTCTCGTAGCGCATCGAGCCGACGCGAATGCGGCGACCCCTGACGGTGACCGGCCTTTGTTCATGGCCGCCTACAAGGGGCATACGGAAGTGGTCCGCCTGCTGCTGGCCGGCGGGGCTCAGTTGGACGCACTCGACCCCGAAGGCCGCGATGCGCTGTGGGTGGCGGGAATGAAAGGCCACGACGAGATCGTGAAACTGCTGGAAGCAAAAGCGGTTGCGCCCGGAGGGCAACTGCGAAACATGCATTGAGGGCTGTGCGATGAGCCAGAAAGTCGGCGCTGGCGCCACGGCGATTTGGCGGTCTGCCTCTCCTTCCAATCTTCCCCGTCAGCCCTGAATATCTTTCTTCATTTGTTGAAATTCTTCGCGGGAGATTTCACCCTTCGCGTAGCGTTTCTGAAGAACCTCGATGGCTGTCTCGGAGTCTTTGGGATGGCTTGACGACCGGTCAGGATCATTCCACCGCGGCGGCCTGGAACCACCACGCCCGAAAGCAAAGTAAAACATGGCCACAAAAATAACGACCATGGCGAGAGGCATGACGATGGGAATTGGCCACCACCCGCCCCACAAGAAATGTTCCGGACCCATACGGTTTCTCCTGTCCTGGTTGATCAGACTGGCCTGACGGCGGCCTTCAGACTCATGAATGCGCGCAGTGTGGGTGGGTTTTGCGAGAGTGCCTGTTGGCCCATTACTTTTTGCCGGCCGGCGCGCCCATCGTGCCGCCTTTTCCATCTCCGCCCATCATGGCGGGGTCCATCATCCCGCCCATGCCCCCGCCCATCATCTTCATGTTCTCCTGCATCATTTGCTGCTGCATGCCCATGCAGGCGCCCATCATCTGCTGGCGGCGCTTCATGGCCTGGGGCGAGATGTCCTCCGGATTCCACCACCCCATGCCTTGCATGCCGCCCCTCCCGTGCATACCGCCCATGCCCTGCATGCCGTCGCCACCCCAGCATCCCATGCTCGCCATCATCGGCCCCATCATCATGCCGCAGCCAGGCATGGCGTCGGAGCCGTGCATCATGCGCATGCCTTCCTGCATTGCGGTCCAATGCTCCTGCATCAACTTCTGGCGTTGAACCGGATCACTGGTCTGTTGAAGTCTCTGCCACTGCTCCTGCATCAGTTTCATGTGCCCCTGCATTTTGTCCATGTATTCCTGGAAGGCTTTGTCGTCCGATGCCGCCTTGGGATCGGCCGCGTGGACAGCGGAAAGCCCCAAAGCGCCCATGGCAACCAAGCCAACTATCAGCGTACGTTTCATGATCGATGACTCCTCAGTGAAGATTTGGTGGGATTACCCGCCGCACCAGGTCGGACGGCGGGTGGTGAGACCGGTCCGAGCCCCGTAGTAGGCGGCCAGATCGGTGATTTCCTGATCGGTAAGGCGCTCGGCTTGGGGACGCATCGTCGCGTCGTTGCGCAGCCCGGCACGATAGGCGCGAAGCGCGGCCACCAGGTAAGCTTCGCGCTGCCCGGCAAGCCGGGGAAACTGGTCGGTTGCGCTGTTGCCGTCCGGTCCGTGGCAGGCCGCGCAGATTTGTCCGGCCTTGAGCCTGCCCGACGACGGGGCGCTTGCCGACAGTGGCGCGCCGACCCAGGACAGCGCCAGCAGGACCGCGAGCAATATTGATTTCATTTCCTCACTCCCCTTGTGAGTAGAAGCGGGCGATGTCCGCGATATCCCGGTCCGTCAGCATCGAGGCCATGCGGTTCATGACCGGATGCCGACGCTCGCCGGAGCGGTACGCCTTGAGGGCCTTTCCGAGATATGCAGCGTGCTGCCCGCCGAGCTTCGGCGCGGTATCGCCCCGACTCATCGGCATGCCCATCCCGCCCTGCATTCCCATGTCGTGGCAGCCTTGGCACATCTCCAGCTTGTTCCAGCCGCCGCCCCAGCCCTGGCCCTGGCGGCCATAGCCCCAGCCCTGGGCCAACGCCGACTGGGACGCCCAAACTGCGAGGGCCAGCATCAGAATCCGAAGGAGGATTTTCATTTTTCGACGAAGGCCCGTTCGATCACGTAGTCGGCAGGTGACCCAATATGGGGAGAAACCCTGAAGCCGCGCGCATTCAGCATCTCGCAGCAGTCCTTCAGCATGGCCGGGCTGCCACAGACCATCGCCCGATCAATGGCCGGGTTAAAAGGCGGCAGGCCAAGGTCCTCGAACAGTTTGCCGCTCTCGACAAGTTTCGTCATCCGCCCCTGGTTGCGAAACGGCTCACGGGTTACGGTTGGGTAATAGATCAGCTTGTTGCGGACTTCTTCGCCGAAATATTCGTTATTGGGAAGCGTCCGCGTGATGAATTCCGTGTAGGCGAGTTCACTCAGGTAGCGGACGCCGTGAACGAGGATCACCTTCTCGAAACGTTCGTAGGTTTCCGGAGACTGAATGACGCTCATGAAGGGAGCGAGACCGGTACCCGTGGACAGGAGGTAGAGATTTTTCCCGGGCAGGAGATCGTGCAGGACCAAGGTGCCGGTGGGTTTGCGGCTGACGATGATCGGATCGCCCGGCTGGAGGTATTGCAGGCGGGAAGTTAGGGGGCCGTTCTGTACCTTGATGCTGAAGAACTCCAGATGCTCCTCGTAGTTCGGACTGGCAATGCTGTAGGCCCGGGTCAGCGGCTTGCCGCCAACTTCCAGGCCGACCATGACGAACTGGCCATTGACGAACTTCAGCCCCGGATCGCGCGTGGTCTTGAAACTGAAAAGGTTGTCATTCCAGTGGCGAACGCCCAAGACGCGCTCAATTCCCAATGTGCTCATTGAATCTCCTGAATCGGAACAGAAATAGACGGTATAGAAATCTCAGCGAGAAAGTTTCAGTTCGATGCTTCGTTCCAGCGGCGGATAACAGATACCCAGCGCTTCGTTGCATCCCTGGAAATAGGCAATCAGCGTCATCACGCTGGCCGAGGGCTTCCTGTCCAGCGTGATGTCCGCGCGAGCCGTTCCCTTGTAAACCTCGATTCGCCCGAAGAACGGGTCGTCCTTGATTTCGCCTGACGACAGAACAACGTCCCGGATACTGACGCCGGGCGAACTCCTCAAGGCAAATCGGGTCTTGCTTTTGTACAGGTAATGCTTCTTCGCCGGAATGATTTCCACGGCTATCGCGTTGGCGCTTTTGAGCTTTGCAGTGACCGTGAAGGCTTGTTCAGGAGGCAGAGGCTGCTCCTGCGCTGCCAGTGCGGCTTGGACCATTGCAGGAATGGCAAGCAAGCTCGTTACCACTACCATGAGCGGGGTGAACGGTGTCTTTATCAAGTTGTTGCTCCAACTCCGGGACGTCGGCAAACGCTGCCGGCAGCGAGAAAGATTCCGACGCCGAGCGTGATTGCAAGGTCGGCGAAATTGAAGGCGGGCCAGTGCCAACCACCCCAATGGACGTCGAGTGCATCCACGACGTAACCGCGAAACACGCGGTCGGCCAGGTTTCCCAATGCGCCGCCGAGAATCAGGCAGTACGCGGTGGCTTCCAGTGGCAGGCGTGGCTTGATCAAGGCCATGGCGAGCCAGACCGAAGCGCCTGTCGCAAGCGCAATGAAGAACCAGCGCTGCCAACCACCCGCATCGGCCAGAAAACTGAATGCCGCGCCGCTATTCCATACATGGACAAGATTGAAAAAGGCTGTCACCGGAATAACTTGGGCATGCTCCAGCCTGGCCTCGACGAGCTGCTTGGTCCCCTGATCGAGCAGGGCGATTGCCGTCGCGGCGCACCACCAGATCCACCGCGTCCCCGAGGCAAACCGCGCGATCCACGCCGTCAGCCCGCCAATCAGGAAGCCGGCAAACACGTCCGCCGGGAAGTGCGCGCCGACAGCGATGCGCGACCATGCCACCCATGCCAGCCACGCCACCAGCAATGCTCGAACGCGGCCTATCGCAAGCGGCCATAGGCTTGCGGCTGCGAGCATGCTGTAGGCCGCGTGCCCACTCGGAAAGCTGTACCGCAATTCCGGCTCGCCGATGATCCGCACCAAATCGGGCAGCGCTGCCACGGGCCGCGGGAAATCCACGATCAGCTTCAGCATCGCAACTCCCAGCCACGCCAGCGCGAGGCCAAGCGTGAAGCGATGGGCTTGAACTCGCACCGCCGCTTCCTGGGTTTCGGTCGCTGCATCGAGGCGCCGGGACCACAGTAACAGCGCGACCAGCAAGAACGGCGCGCCCCAGTAACTGCCGAGCGCGCTGCCCACGTGGGCAACAGGCGCAAGCCAATCGGGAGTGGCGTGATTGATCGCCCCAAACCACGCCACGTTGAGACCGTTCCAATCGTAGAAGAGTTGCTTGAATGTCATCGACGCAGCAACCGCAACCCGTTGAACACCACCACCAGGCTGGCACCCATGTCGGCGAACACTGCCATCCACATGGTGGCGCCGCCGAATATCGCCAGCACCAGAAACACCGCCTTGATGCCTAATGCCAGCACGATGTTCTGCCAGAGAATGGCATGGGTAAAACGCGACAGGCGAATGGTTTCTGGAATGCGCCGCAGGTCGTCGTTCATGATCACCACGTCGGCCGCCTCCATGGCGGTGTCCGTCCCCGCCGCGCCCATCGCCACGCCGATATCGGCGCGGGCCAGCGCCGGCGCATCGTTGATGCCGTCGCCGGTCATGGCGGTGGGGCCGTAGCGGCGCTGCAAGTCCTCGATGGCCGCCAGCTTGTCCTCGGGCAGGAGATTGCCGCGCGCATCGTCGATCCCGGCCTCGCGGGCAATGGTGCTCGCCGTCGCGCTGTTGTCGCCGGTCAGCATGACCGAGGCGACGCCGAGCCGGTGCAGATCGGCGACCGCCTCGCGCGAGCTTTCCTTGATCGTGTCGGCCACGGCGAACAGGGCCAATACCTGCTGCTCCGAAGCCAGCAGAGTGACCGTCCTGCCTTGAGCTTCGTGCGCCTGCAAGCGGGTCTCGATCTCGGCCCTGCACAGGCCGCGCTCCTCGATCAGGCGATGGTTGCCCAAGGTCAGCCGCTGACCATCCGTGCGCGCCTCGATGCCCCGTCCCGCCAGGGCAATGAAATCTGTCAGGCCGTTGCCTGGCTGGTCAAGGCCACCGGCAATCGCCTTGGCGACCGGATGGTCCGAGTGGCTGGCGAGGCTCGCGGCCCAGACCAGCACCTGCGACTCGGGTACGGACGACGGCAGTACCTCGGTGGCGACCAGGCGGGGCTTGCCTTCGGTGATGGTGCCGGTCTTGTCCAAGGCGATGACACGCAGCTTGCGCGCGTCTTCGAGATAGACGCCGCCCTTGATCAGGATGCCGCGTCGCGCCGCCGCCGCGAGGCCGCTGACCACCGTCACCGGCGTCGCGATCACCAGCGCGCAGGGACAGGCGATGACCAGCAGCACCAAGGCCTTGTAGAGCGCCGGCATCCAGCCCCAGCCGAGCAGCCAGGGGGTCAGCAGGGCTACCGCCACCGCGATGGCAAAGACGGCCGGCGTGTAGATGGCGGCGAAACGATCGACGAACCGCTGCGTCGGCGCACGTGTTCCTTGCGCCTGTTCCACCGCGTGGATGATGCGCGCCAGGGTGGTGTCGGCGGCGGCGGCGGTGACCCGAAACTCCAGCATGCCGGTTTCGTTGATCGTGCCGGCGAACACCATGTCGCCGACGGCCTTGTCCACCGGAATGCTTTCGCCCGTCACGGGCGCCTGGTTGACCGCGCTCGTACCCGCCGTCACGCGGCCGTCGAGCGGGATCCGTGCGCCCGGCTTGACTCGCACGACGGAATCGAGCGCCACCTGCCCAGCCGAAATTTCGAGCCACATGCCATCGGCTTGGCGGACTTGCGCCGTGTCGGGTGTCAGGTCGAGCAGGCCCTTGATGGCATTGCGTGCCCGATCCACCGAGCGCGCCTCGATCAGTTCGGCGATGGCGTACAGCGCCATGACCATGGCCGCCTCGGGCCACTGGCCGATCAGGAAGGCGCCCGTCACCGCCACGCCCATGAGTGCGTTCATGTTCAACTGGCCACGCCGCAATGCGGCCAGACCCTTGCTGTAAGTGGAGAAACCAGACAGCCAGATTGCAGCAGCGGCCAGCGCCATACCCAGGGCCACGAAAGGCAGGGTGTCGGGCGCGAGGAAATTCGATGCTTCCGCGCCCACCGCCAGCCCCAGCGCGAGGATTGCCCGCCGCAGATCACCCATGCCACCGGTCACGCCGGCCGCGGCCGGCGTCCCGTCGGCGCCCGGCGTCAGCGGCCGGGGGTCGAAGCCGGCCTTGCGAATGGCGGCCAAGGCCGCATCCAGGGCTTCCGTGGACGCATCTATCGATATCGTCCGCGCCGACAGTTCAAAGCCGAGGGAACGGATTCCCTTGATGCCGGTCACCGCGCGACGGATGTCGTTTTCCTCGGACGGACAGTCCATGGACGGAATCAACAGCACGGTGGCGCCCGTCTTGAGCGGAATAACCGGGGCGGCAACGATCTGGGACGCGGTGGCCGCGCAGCCGTGACCACAGCCGCAGGCAGCGGATTCGGCCGGGGAATTGCGATGGGGTAAGGACTGAATCATAGGAAAGCCTCTTTGCTTTCCGAATATTTGAAACCCTGTAGTGGCTATAGAGTCAAGCGATTACAATGTAGGCACTGTTTCTTCAGGCAGCGCGCCAGGAAGTGAGCCGCAAGATGAGCATTAGAATCGGAGAACTCGCCCGCCTTACCGGCACCCAGGTCGAAACCATCCGCTATTACGAACGCGAAGGTCTGCTGCCGGAAACCGCCCGCACCGAAGGCAACTACCGCATCTACGGGAACGCTCATGCCGAGCGGCTGTCGTTCATCCGGAACTGCCGCAGCCTGGACATGACCCTCGACGAAATCCGGGCGCTGCTCCGCTTCAAGGATTCGCCCGCGGAGAACTGCGCTGCGGTCAATACGCTGCTCGACGAGCACATTGGCCATGTCGCCAATCGCATTCGCGAGTTGCGCCAATTGGAACGGCACCTCAAGGGACTGCGCGAGCTATGTCAGGTCGCGCAGGATGCCGGACATTGCGGCATTCTCAACGAACTGGCGCAGAATGCGCGTCCCTCGGCAGAAAACAAATTCGGCGTACCCAATCACCTGCGCCGCGCCAAAGGGAGAGACAGCCAGCGAGGCTCTCTGCGCAATGCCCGGGTGACAAGGTGACACTAGTATTACGACGCGGTCCCGCCAGCGCCGACTTCTGAGTGAGGCGTGCGGTGGCTGCGCCCACTGGTTTAAAGAAAGCGGGACGGAAACGACAGTGACATAGTAACTGGCGACGGCTGGGCCGGAATTGTTCCTCCCGCTCCATTTGACGCAAAGCTTCGAGCGGGCGCGTGATGTCGACAAGGACTTTCGAAAAGATGTTCTCGTCGGGGTCGTCATGGCCGTGAAGCCGACCTGGAACCTCGTGCTTTTCTCGTACGTTTTCCTAGGCAGCCATTCCCGCGGTGAGTGTATTGAGATGGTTGCAAGGAGCCCGGCCGTTCTGTTGACGCTTGTTAGCCAACGGAAAGCTGACTGAAGTGTAATTTCTTGGTCACCTTCCTGTTGGTATGCGGCTCCTAAGATGGAATCACCGTCGGACGAAAAATGCCCGGTGGAACCAACCCAACATCTCCAGGAGAGAACCATGAAAACGAAACTTACCAAACTAGCTTTGATTGCAACAGTTGCCGCCGCAGGTGCAACAAATGCGCTGGCCCACACGGACAGCTCCGAACCGGAAAGCGGCCACTGGCTGTCGCACATGCTTGAAACCAGGGGCGAACCGACCGCCAATCAGCTTGCTCCCTACGGGTACGCTGCGTCCGGCCCTGCCGCGCGGGTGGTGACTATCAACAGCGGTACCAAATACCTGAATGTCACGCGTCTCGAAACCGTCCAGATCAATGTCGGCGGCAAAAGCGTCACATGGATGTTCGATACGCTCGGCACCGCGCCGTTCCCGCTCTCGAAGGTCATTCCGGGAGATGACGGTATCACGGTTTATGTTGTCGAGAACCCGGTCTACCGGGGAAGCTGACAGGCGAGCCGACTGGCGATGACACCTATGCCATTGCCGTGTTCGCGAACGTTCGAGGTCCCGTTGCTAAACGCATAGAATTCATGACTACGCAACCTACCTGTCAGGTGCGGTTATGGTAAAAGTAGCGGAGACGATTCGGGACCGGATTCAGTATGCGTGTGGAGTCCACGCCGTCGAAGAATTGGGGCTGCCGCCATGCGCCGGCGGAGTGTTCGGACCGATTGTCGGTGCCGAATTTATTGATTATCTCAATTCACGATGGGCAAATCCTGGATACTTTGAAGTCGCGTCCTGAGGGCTAATTGTCGGTGGCTGGAGCGATGCCTTGATGCCTGATCGGCCATTGGTGATCAGGTGGCAACTCGGTCGCTGATCGCATCGCAAGTATGGGACATGAATTTTGACAGCGACACTAATGTGATCGAAGTCGCAGTCAGGCGCCTGCGAGCAAAAGTGGATGATGGATTCGAGCCCAAGCTCATCCGTACCGTGCGTGGCATGGGTTACGTGCTGGAGATGCCTGGATGCGATTGAGCGGGCAAAAGTCGATTACCTTCCGTCTGACACTACTCTTCGCGTCAGCCTCGACAGCGGTTCTGCTGTTACTGGGTTTCTTGATCGGCCGCTCGGTAGAGCAGCATTTCGAAGAGCAAGACATGGAAGTTCTCTCTGGCAAGCTGGAACTGGCCCGGCACGCTCTTGAAAAGGTGCATTCCAAGCGCGACCTTGATTCCATCTCGCAGCAACTCGACGATTCCCTGATCGGGCACCACGCATTGGAGGTCCTCGTCGTGGGGCCGGATGGCAAGACGCTTTTTGCCACGCGCGAAGCGGATTTTCCTCAAGCATTGCTGGATCGGCAGATATTGGGCATTCCCGCTCGCCCAACAGTCTGGAAATCGAAGCAGGGTAAGCCTTTCCGCGGACTTGCCGCTCGGACGCAAACAGGCATCAGCGGCATTCCACCTGCTGTAGTTGCAGTGGCAACCGATATTTCCCATCACGAGCACTTCATGAGCTCATTCCGGATCACCCTGTGGTCGGTCGTAATCCTGGCAGCGCTCCTGACGGGTGTTCTTGGCTGGGCTGCCGTTCGGCGCGGCCTCGCGCCCCTCCAGGCAATCAAACGTGAGGCAGCGGGCATAACCGCGAATCGACTCAGCGCCCGGCTTCCTACCGACTCGATTCCAACCGAACTGGCGGATCTTACCGAAACCCTCAACCAGATGCTGGCCCGGTTGGAGAATTCATTTCAGCGACTCTCGGACTTTTCGTCTGACCTGGCCCATGAGCTGCGCACCCCGGTCAGCAATTTGCTGACGCAAACGCAGGTAACGCTGTCGAAGGCCAGGACGGGGGAGGAATACCACGACGTTTTGGCCTCCAATGTGGAAGAGTTCGAGCGTCTGTCGCGCATGATCGCCGACATGCTCTTCCTCGCCAAGTCCGAAAATGACTTGATCGTCCCCAACCGCGAGCCGGTTGATCTGGCCGTTGAGGCTGAAGGGTTGCTGGAGTATTACGGAGTTCTCGCCGACGAAAAGCACATCGAGTTGGGATGCCTAGGAAGCGGTGTAGTGTGGGGTGATCGCCTGATGATCCGACGAGCTATCAGCAACCTGATATCCAATGCCGTTCGCCATACACCACACGGCGGACGCGTCGCTGTTCGAATCGACGACAGCGATCGGAAGGTGGCGAAGCTCGTGGTCGAGAATACCGGGGATACCATTCCGGCAGAGCATATGGAACGGCTATTTGACCGGTTTTATCGCGTAGATACTTCCAGACAGTATCTTGGTGAAGGCGCGGGTTTGGGCTTGGCGATTACTCGCTCGATTGCGCGTGCTCACGGTGGCGAGATTCTGGGACGGTCGAGCCACGGGATTACTGCATTCGAATTAACAGTTCCCTTCGGACCGCCAAAGTCGGCTGAGCAAGCGAATGGCATGAAGTAGATCGAGGTAGGTGTTCTTGATCTCTTGGATAAAGTGAAATGCGCTGATGTTCATCGGAGTGGTCGCAATGACGACGTCCGGGAGGCGAACTCATCGCCTGCAGGAAGCAGGGGGTGACCATGCAGGATGAATCGCCCCGGACCCTGGGAACGACATGCTCGGGAGAACCGGATTCTTCATACACGGGGACAGCGCCATATTCCCTGGCTGGGCGTCTGCCGGCTGCATTGTTATTCTAGACTTGGCAGCTCGCCAACGTATCGGGCAGGCGGTAAGTGACGGCATGACTCTGCTGGAGGTTCGGCCAGAATTTGGCTAATAAGGCTTCGGAACGGCTACAGGGTCCAGGGCGATTCAATGTACTCGGGGCGCAACAGCTGCTTTACGCCTCATGCAGGTGACCTAGATGTGATCGACACCGTGCATGACACCGTCGATGTCCAGGAACAGCAGCTGTCGGCTCATGGCATTCTTTCAGTAAAAGAACGGCGGAACACCCAGCGTCGGGCCGATGCCCCAGTCATTGAATGTCGCACAGATGTGGATAAGTTGCTCCGTCGGCGGCTCACCGGCTCCACGGGCATCCATCCGTAGCCGATAGACACTGTTCTTCGTCTGTATGAGACCCTGGTCGAAATCGATCCGGCGCACCGACGACGTCATCATCGGGATACGGCCGGCGCGCAGGCCGAGCACGTAGATATTCCGCTTTTGCAATTGGTCGGAATGGATCTGCAGAGTGAGGAAACGCCAGTTCATCAATTCGTCCCGCACTTTGAGCGCGGTCACCGGGCCGGTAAGGTCGGCCAGTTGCAGCTCGCTCGTGAGATACAGGCTGGCCTCACCCTGGTTTTGCCGGATGATGTCCGCCAGGCAGGTCGGAATGATTGCCTGCAAGGCCGCGCCCTGTGCCGAGGGCACTTGGGCTTCGGCGCCTTCGTCGTCCGGTTGTTTGGCGCTCATAGCTCGATCACCTTGTTCCATTGGAACCCACAGATCTTACCGAGTCCGGAGTCCGCATACCCGCGCGCGTTCTGCACCACCCGTCCACCCAATGTGCCGGCATACTCCCGAGCTCGATGCACATGGCCATGTATCCATAGGTCGGCCCGGGCCACCAACGAATCCAGATGACTCGCATAGGCCGCATCCAGTTCATCCGCCGATTCCTGTTCAATGCCATTGACGCTGGGCGCGTGATGGGTCACGACCACGGTCTTGTTCCAGGGCCCCACTTTATGCAACTCGGCCTCGAGGAAGTCACGGCTTTGCCGATGCAGGGCAGCCACATGGCGCAACGTCAGGCGATCCCCGGATCGACGTCGGGTAAAGCCGAAGGCGTAAGGATCCGCGTCGAAATTGATCGGCCCGCGCCGTGTCAGGAAGATATTGCCGAAGTCGCTCATCTCCCTTTCCGCGAGACGACCGACCGCCTCCTGGCGCTCATCCCCCAACAACGCGAAATCGGTCCATAGCGTGCAACCCAGAAAGCGCACGTCGCCGATGACGATGCTCTCGTTCTCCAGCAGATGCACTGGACTGCCAGCGAGTTTCTCCCGGGCCTTGTGCCACCACCCCCGTACTGTCCGCTGGCCGTATAACTCGTGGTTGCCGCAGATATAGATCGCCGGCTTGCCGACGCGTTTGAGGGCAAAGTCCAGACCCTGAAAACCTGAGCCGATGTCGCCGGCAAGGATATGCACATCGCAATCAATGGACGCCAGATCCCAATCCCGAGGCCATTTCTGGAATTCGAGATGGATGTCACTCAGCACATGCAGTTTCATGACCGACCCCTCACTTTCCGCGACGACGCACCGAGCTCGATGATCTTTGCCGGATCGAAGGCGGGATTCTCGTAGCGATTCATCCGCGAGTTCGGATAGCCGCGGGGGTTGCAGACCACGCGGCATCGACCTATGCGGTAGTCGAACGAGTCGTGGGTATGGCCATGCACCCAAAGGTCGGCCTTGGCCACCACGCGATCGAGATTCGACGCGAAAGCCGCCGACAGGGAATCCTTCCTGAATCGATCGGCCACGGATTTCATGGACGGCAAGTGATGCGTGACCACCACGGTGGGGCCATCGAACTGCTTTCCGAGTTCTTCGCGCAGGTACATCGCGGAGACCCGAAATAGCTTTACGGAGTCGGCAGGCAGCATCCAGCCCGTGCTTCCAAAGCGGATTGTGCTGAAATCCCGCATGTGGAGCTTGGCTTCCCGCAAGCACCGGCCGATCATGTCCATCGAATTGCCGAACAGCATGAAGTCGGTCCAGAGCACGGCACCGACAAATCGAACGCCATCGATCACCACGCTGCTGTTGTCCAGTAGGTGGACGTGTGGGTGCTCCTGCGCGCACTGGTTCAGTTGAACGCTCATCCCATGAAGGTGGCTGTCATAGAACTCATGATTACCGGGCACATAAATCACAGGCTTCGAGAACGTCCGAGCGGCCCAGGGAATGGCGTGTGTGTGCGAATGAATGTCACCCGCCAGGATCACCAGGTCGTACCGGTCCGGATCCGGCAGCGCCAGATTCCAGTCGCTACGCAGGTAGCCGCAGCCGTCCGGCGTAGTGACGCCGGTCTCGTCCACCCCACAGACGTCGCAGCGTCCCTGATGCCAGGTTGAGCCGTCAGTCCACTCGCCGTGACGATGACGTTCGCCACAGGTGTGACAAACATAGGCGGGCTGCAGGCCGCGGAACTCGAGGTGAAGGTCACTCAATACCAATATTCGCATAGCAATCCCATCCGTTCACCCGTAAACCAGTTTATTCAAGCCCAACAGTCAATGCGTTGCTCCGATCAATCCTGCACCCAGCCATGCGCTGACCAGGCCGCGCGCAGTGCTTTTGCGTCAGCAAGCGCATGGTGCTGGGGCAGTCCAATGCGTCTGAACTCCTTGTGATAGGTATGCGCCGCAGCCTCGCTGCACAACGACAAGCAGCGCGCCCTCCTTTCGGTATTGCGAGGCCACGGCTCGTTGGCTTCGTCGAACACATTGAGCAATAGCGCCAGGTCGTAACCCGGTGAATCGGAGACAAGCACCACCTCGCCCGGCTGCCCCTCGATCCACCCCCGGATCGCCTTCGCCAGCCCAGTCAGGGTGAAGGGGGGCAGCCCGCCACGCCGGTGGGTGACCTGGTCAAGGAGCGGGACGACGTTCGCCTGCACGAAGGCACTCGCCCACGGTGCCCAGAATTGCGGTTCCAGTTCGCCATAGAACTCCCTACCGTCGTCGCTGGCGAATCCGGCGGAGATCAGAAACGGTTCCTGCACCAGATCCGTGAACTCGGTGTCGAAGAAGATGAGACTCATACGAATCCCATCCCTCTCCGGTGCGCCGGTGCGGGCGGCACAGTGATCACGCGCAGCTCATTTCCGGCCAGGCAATCCCGCGCCATGCGACCAATGGCTGACTGGATCAAGACGCGCAGTTCGCGCGGGCTGACCTCCACGTGATCCAGCAGCGCGGCAGGCGCCTCCCTCGGCAGGTGGTTGGCCAGACCGAATCCATCCACCAGCCGCCGGTATTGCCGATTGCCGATCTGGCGCAGTTCGCTGCGGGTGGGCGAACGGATCTCGAATACCGCCAACCGGCTGACGATCGGCGCCGGCAAGACGTTCAGTTCGTTAGCCGTGGCCACCCAAGTGAACCAGGAGGCGTCGATGGGAACGCCGACGTACTCGTCGACGAACTGCTTCGCGTCCTCGAGTTCGAGCAGACTGTAAAGAGGGCCGAGAGGGTTGTTCCGACCTTCAGCCGTTCCCGCGGCCTTGTCGACCTCGTCCAGAAGGAAGACCGGGTTCAACTCCTTGCCGCGCAGGAGTGCGTTGAATATCTCGCCCGGCGCACCGGTGGCCCAATGGGCCGAGGTGCCGCCCAGGGTGGCCCCTTGCGTCGCGTGCGACATGTTGACGGTCCGGGACATGACGCCGAACACATTGGCGAGCCGAGCAGCGAAGATGGACTTGCCTATGCCCGGCGCGCCCAACAGTAGTATCGGCGGCAGGCGCAGCTGACCGTTGCCGAGTGCCTCGATCGCAAGCTGGTTCGCGATGTGTTCGATAACCTGCGTGAAGTTGGGGAACTCGTCAGCCAGGGACTCGATGACGTCCGGACCCGGTGACGAGGCGCGGCCGCGTAGAAAGCCCGACTTGGGGATTTGCTGGATGATCATATCGCGCTTGGCGGCAAGCTCCGAACTGTCCCGATAAGCCACCACGATCTCGGCGACATCCATCCAAACAGGTAGGTTGACCCAGGGGAGTTGATCCGGTACCGAGGCGACGGCGACGTAAGGTGCCAAGCCGCGTAGCAGGGGCACCTGCCACGGGGCATTGCGGTCGGCGAAACGCGAACGGCTGCCAGACGTGACGCCGGCAAGCGCCTCGCTGGGCGGCAGCTTGGCGCCGGACAGCAGAGTCAAGACCGTGGAGGCAATCCGCGGGAGACTTACCTGCCCGCCGTGGGTCCGACCATCCAGATAGAGATGCAGTGCCAGGACGCTCGCCAGGGTTTCGTCGTGATCGGCCGCCAGGATCTTGTGGGCCAGCAACAGCATAGGGCGCCAGCCGCGGCCGCGGCTAACGATGCACCGCTCCTGACATCCGTTAAGCGCGATCCGGATCAGGGATCCCCGTTCGGGCAGCCATTCATCCTCAACTTGAAACCCGCAGTTTGTTTCCATGGTTCTCTCCCAGCCTTGTGGGCCTTCTTATTGCCGCATCACGAAGACCGGCGGGTCCTCGCTTCCATTTGCCACGGTGCTGCATCCGCCTCAGACAGCTCCGGAGTTCCGCATTCGCGGAAATCGGAACCCATAAAACGCAAACCCCGCTGGAAAGCGGGGCTTGTCGTCTGAAGCAGGAATCTCAATCGCGCATTGTCACCCCGTGGACATGCGCCTTCCCGCCAACGTTTCGTTGACGTTGGTCGGGTTGAAGGTGACGGGGATGGGGCGAAGCGTTTTCAACATGATGGAAGTATGTTCAACGACCGGGTGTCTGGTGTCAATGGTTTCTTCGACGGAGCAAGTCCTCGGTGTTTCGGCGATGCGACACACCGAGGTTTCGAGTAGAAAGACGGGGAATTCTTCCCTTTGCCTCAACGTAATCGGAAGAGATTTGCCAAATTGAGGGATGCGACTGGGAGAGTGGTTCGCAAAGGCAAATGATATGTTGTCGATATCGGTGATGTTCGTGTGCCTACAATCCCAAGTCAGTTGAGGGTCGGCATTGTGTAAATGGCATACCCTATCAAGCCGGTGATGTCGCTCAGCGGGTGGCGGCAAGGGCGTATGGCAACATTAGTCTATGCTGCCGACACCCCTAACAACACGGGAAGTGCGAGTACCCCCATAACTCGTGCCCAGTGCCACCGCCATCCTTTGCCGTTCGCCTAGCTATCATAAATCTGGTATTAAGTAAGTACTGTCAAGAAAAGGTGACGACGAGAATCGCGCGCATATATGACCTAAGGAGCGGTTGATGTCCAGCAAGAATGGCATGCGTAGGGCTGACCTGGGGCAAGGTGAGGACACGGCGAATAAGGTTGTCTATCTCACTGGTGCCCCTGCGACAGGAAAATCTACGCTCATGCGGTACCTTGAGGAGAATGTTCCGGGGCTGGTCGGGTTTTCTTATAGCTGGCATCTCGCAAGACACGTTAGTCAGCGAACGTCTGGTTCGGATCTGGGTGAAGACGACATGCGACGACAATCCGCGCTATTGATTCGCCGTGAAGATGTTGATGCAGTTGATGCTCAATTAATCGAAACGGTACGCCTTAAACGTCAGCAGCATCCAATTGTTATCGATTCGCATCCGGTAACCAAGGAGGAATTTGGTTTTCGAGTTACACCATTTACGCGTGCTCAACTAGCCACATTGCACCCTGACGTGATTTTGTGTCTTTACGCGTCTGCAGATGAAATCCGGCGGCGAATTGAAACCAATTCAATGGGGAGGCCGCTACCGCGAAAGGACGAAATTGAATTGCATACGCAGACTCAAGTGTCACTCGCTGTTCAATACGGCCTTCGGCTTGATGCGCCAGTCTACCTTCTCGATGCAGAGCGCCCGATTGCGCAACTTGGGCAGAATGCAATTACGGTCGCGGGCTTGGCTGGCGTTTGTTGAGACTGCTGCGTGACCTTGGCATGTATTCATTCCCTCGATCCATCGCGCTCTCAGATAGCTTGCTCTTGAGCCGGGCCACCCTTTCAACCCATTCATCCGCTGTTTGCGCCGCGTATGCGCTATAGAGATCCGCCTGCATTTCTGACGAAACTTCTACCGGTGTTCGAAGGCGAACAAAGCCCCGATTCCACAGATTTGCGCGCATGGCTACATCGTACTTTCGTTCCGGTACGGTGTTGATTTCTTCCAAGTACCGCACGAGCGCCGTCACTTGGGATGCACCGAGTGCCGATAGTGACGCGTAGTTCCGGATTCTTGTTGCATCTAACGTGGCGCTATTTTCAAGCTTAAGAGGGGTTGAGCGCTCGCATAGCAACGCAAAGTGACTCCTTTTTGCGTCCCCACTGGAACCGGATGCTCTGCTTACAACCAGAGAGAATTCAGGCAAGTCATCCACCTGACCCTCCAGACCTTCGAACTGCAGCCATACCACTAGCCCGCCAGGTCGCACATCGATTGATTTTGGCCTGCTCTTCATCGGGGAAAATAAAACCTCGATGTTTCCTTCTGTTTGGCGAACCATGTCAAAGGTTCCCCCCAGTGAGTTGCCAATGCCCCAAACAAAAACACCTCGATTTGCGGCGCGCTCAAGTTCCTTGCGCCTCAGTATGTCGCCAACGGGCTGGCCAGACTCCGTACCAAACTTGGTCCAGCAGAAGACATTCGGAATCGCCGCACTTGAGTGCGCCCGTTCAACGCGGCGCCATTCTGACATCGAGAAATCGTTCATTTCAAGATCCTTGCGGTTTCCATATTTGCAATTATAATACGGAAATGCAAAAAGTGCAACACGATTGGCGCGAAATCTTGAGTGTATTGTGCGACCGAATCAAGGATTCAGGTAAGCCTATGAAGCTCATAGCAAAGGAGTCTGGCGTCAATTATCACGCTGTCCGGCGGTATGCGATCGGAGGCCTAACCAGCTGTACCAGAAATGCAGAGCAGCTTTGCAAATATTTTAGAATTGCAACTTCTGCCTGGCATGGTGGGGAGGCATCTGAACGAAGTCTTATCGAAACACTGCGTGCAACGTGGGACGGGTCGGATGATCATGCGGAGCTACTTCGGCGACTTATCGTTAGTGTGGAAGGGTTTTCCGTGCGGCGAACGGATCAAGGCGGCAAGCCACCTTCATGAGCGCTGGACGAGATTCGGTGGCAAACTTTGCATTTGGGCGTGTTATTCACTTAGCCCATAGTTTCACTTCAGCGGCTCGTGCCGTGAGCCAGGCGCGTTTGATGTACAAGCAAACGTTACGCTGGTCGCCCAGTTCAGAAGGAGAACGCAGCGGACTCAAATCACCTTAGGGTTCGGCTCCGCAAAGCAGGCCTTGGCGAATTTGCGATCAACGCCGCTTGGCCGCAATGGTGGAGTGACGACGCGGAGGCGTCTGCATCCGCTCAGACGGAGTTGCGTTTCTCGTTGGCGCGCAAGCTTGGACTCGATCCGAGATCGTTGCTTGATGACGTGCCACGTTTCGTGTGGTCAGAAGCCAAGTTCAAGAATCTCTCCGCCGAAACCGCCGAAGAACGTGCCGCGATGATGTCATTTGGAACGTCGATCGGCCGTTCGCTGCTCTTTGGTACTCCAAAGCATTCCTCAATCGTGGGGACCGCGGCCATGGATATACGAACCAATATCTTAGCTCAGCAACCATTTGTAAGATTGCAAGATCTCCTTGGCTTGGCGTGGGGCGTCGGAATACCGGTGATTCACCTTCGTGTATTTCCTCTGACCACCAAGCACATGTGCGCAATGTCGATCGCGTGCAAAGGACGGTTCGCCATTCTCCTTGGCAAGGATTCGAATTATCCCGCTCCCATTGCCTATTATCTGGCACATGAGATTGCCCATATCGCACTTGAACACCTGCAGGATGGTCAAGGTGTTATCGATATTGAAGATCCGCTTGCGGCAGCCAACGCCGGCGACGAAGAGGAAATGGCCGCGGACCGATATGCCCTTGAGCTCTTGACCGGCTCGCCGCAACCCATCATCAAGACTAGTGCCAGCAAATACAGCGCAGCGCAACTTGCAAAATCAGTAACGCAAGCAGCCGCAGAGGTTCGGACAGAGCCAGGCACGCTGGCATTGTGCTTTGGGCATTCGACCGGAGACTGGGAAAAAGCGTACGGAGCAATGAAAGTCATTTACCCAAAACCCCAGCCAGCATGGGAGGTCGTAAATGCGGTTGCCGGGAAACAGCTTGATTGGTCCGCTATTCCGGAAGACCTTGGCTTTTTCCTGCAAGCCGCTATGGGCAAAACTTACGATGACCACGGCGGCGATCGATAACGATATTCTCTTCAAAGGGGCGTGCTATGGGATGCTGGAAGCTATGCTCCAGGAAGTCCCAGGGGCGCCGAACCGCTATGCCATCTTGGGTACCGCAATTTATGTGGTGCCATCCAAGATTCGCAGGGGTCGGCTTTCGGGATCGAAAGAAAGGGCTCTGGATGTGCTTAAAGGCGCTATTCCAAATTTCAGCATCCTTGAGCCCACACCAGAAGAACAGCGGTTCGCTGCGGAAATTGAGGCGGCGGCACAACACCACAACCTGCCCATCGACAACGGTGAAAGCCAACTCTGCGCAATCGCACTTTCGCGTGCATTTGATTCTGTTGTTACCGGAGACAAGCGGGCAATCAGGGGGCTGGCAACGCTCAAGGGCGTGCTGCCAAGCATTGCCTATCTTACGAACCGACTGGTTTGCCTGGAGCAGCTAATCTTGCTATTGGTGGCCAAAGGACTCGGCGAAGAAATACGAAATGCAGTCTGTTTCGAACGAGCAATTGATACAGCGTTAGCGATGTGCTTCAGCTGCCTTAGCCCGGAAGTCGGGAAGGAAAGTTGGATGGAAGGTCTCGGCAACTACATAGCCGACCTACGCAACGATGCCGGCGGATTGCTCGCGAATTAGCGAGGTCGGTTGCGAACATAAACGGCATATGGCTTCACAATCTTTGCAACCAACCCGATCTCGACTTGAGGTTCATCGGGTGCGATCGGTTGCGTGAGTGCTGAATCGATCGCAAGGCATGCCTTGTCCACGCGACCCTTTATATACTTGCTGCCCAGTCTGCCTCTGCTATTGCCGACAGCAACCTGAGTCCGCGCCAAAGGCAGCACGAGATGCTCGGAATGCAGGTCTTCAATTACAAGGGCAAATCTGGAACCGAGAACGTTGATCGCAGGATTAATGTCTTCCCAAGTCGTGCCGTCAACGGAATATTGGTCGGCCCGAAGTGGCTCCGCAAAGTGCTTCGATTCCATTTCTTCCATGCAAAGATAGATCGCACCGCCTTTTTCCTCGAATGCCTTGGCGAATGGTTGCACCATGCCTTGGGGGTGACAAGTGTTGCCCCCGTACCCCCAAAATGCCACACCGGCCTTTTCTATTTCGGCAGTCTTTCGGGCAATGATGTCCTCAAGCGACTCCTTGGCATGCGTGCCAACTTTCATGAAGAGGATTCCATGGTCCGGGCGCAGGATATCTGTCATTTTTTGCTCTCCAAGAGCTCTAGCTCATACTCGTCCTCGTGTGCCTTGCCATAATCCAGGCGTTTCCGCTCCCGGACATACTTGACGTGCGGCACGGTTCCGCGTCCGTAGAAGTTCAGAAGGCGTTGAGCGTCATTGATCGGTTCGCTCTTCTCTGGCGCAACGACATTGGATAGCGAACGTACCATGATATTGCACGAGCGGAGGTCCGGTGCATCGTCAAGATGATACTGATGTACCTTGGACATCATCTTCTGGACGAAAAAACCACTATCAACCGTAAAGCGCTGGGTGGCGGCAAGGACTTCCTTCGTCCAATCCAGCTCGTCGTCATCGCCGATAACGATCATACCTTCGCCGCTGTAACCAATCGACTCCATACCCCGCTGTGCAAATACCTTGACGCTTTCTCCATCATTACTCGCGCCCCAAGGCGGGTTTGTGTAAAAGGAGTCAAATTGTCCCAGTTCTGGAAAGGAATCCAGGCAGTTATACAAGCAGGATGAAAGCCAATCGATTTGCTCTTTATCTGCAAAGCGCTCGATGGCGCCGCAAATCCTCTCGTCGAAATCGAAAACTCGGATTTGCGTAGGGCCATAATTTACGATTCCTCGCTTACGGAGATATGCGACACACACTCCTATCGCATCACCATCGCCGATGAACGCCAAGCGCTTTCCGTCGGCCCACCGACACACCAGCTCGCTCTGGAGCACCATATCGCCGGTCTTCATGTAGATCTGATCCCAATCGCGAAGTGGTCGCGGCCGGTTCTGTACAACATCCGATATGGCATTGATTGCTTGGCGCAAGTCTATTTCCTGATATTCGGGCATTACTCTCTCCCAACGCCGTTAATCCTTACTCGCGCACCGCAGGCGGCGTATGAATCTCACACGATCAGCCCAAGGTCCCCTCGAAAGACGAACAGCGAGGTCTTTCGACACGGTATATCTCCTAAATAGGCAGGATAAGGAAACTTAGCCACCCATTCTTGCAGGCTAGCACCGCACTTAATATGCGTCAATCATACTAAGGATATAGCGAGGTCGCGCTACTCAGCGGTGTCTGCACGAATTCACACACGCCATCTTCGGTAATCTTGGGATTCAACCGCCAAATTCGACAGGGCGATCCGCTCGTATATCTGCGACTCACCGGCCTTGCCGCGGCAATTCTCATACTTGGTAGAGGCCAATATCAGCCTGGCTTTCTTGCCCGAAATGCAGACGCGTGCGCCCTATTCTCACGTTCCAGTTTTTCGTCCCAATCCCCGCACGTCGCCATCCTATGAATAATGCATCACCGCTATCTTCTCCCACAAGATGCTGTCGTATATCGCGCAGATAGATCAGCAAAACTCCAGCAATCTCTCCAGAACAATTTCTTTCGCCCTTTTGCGTCGATGCAAGACGAACCGCATCACCAACCGTCAGGCTCAACAACTTCCTGGCCGACCACCCCGTGATTCGCATCAACCGAAATATCGTTCGGTCCCTCTGCAGGATCAGCCTCCTCGGACTGCGCGGCCGCAGCCCACGAATCTCGTCATCGAGCCTTCCGATTGCCCACTGGAATTCGGCGTCAGTCATCGGCGCCGGCTTTCTTTTCGCGTAAGCCCTGGCTGCGCGTGCGTCACGACTCCCCACCAATCGCCCAACCGCAGCAGTGGATATGGCTCTGCCTACCTTAGCCAAATGATCTGACGCCTGCAGTGCCTCCTCCGGAGTGGGAATGGCAAATCCCGCCCCAAGATTCAAACGAACTTCCGACTCAAACCAGAATGGCAATGCCTCGCCATTGAGAATTCTCGATTGCGACAATCCGGAGTTATTGGCGGCACGCACAAACCGATCTGGCCACGCCTCAAGCAGCCACAACGCCGCCACCAGCAGTTCGTGCCTGATGCGCACGGAACGCTGTTCGAAGCGCTCGCGCTTCAACGGGCAGTCGATCTGGGCACTCCACCCTGTTTCCTGCTCGATGAAATCCAGAAATCGATGCCCGCGAGCCGAAGACAGAAACATCACCAGGTGATGCAGAGCGTCGAAGTACAAATGGCCATACGGCATGGTCGCATCGCCCTGAAACCACCACCCGATGTCGTGGAAGGCAACAAGCGAACGCAAGGCGACGAACGACAGCCCGTCCGGCGCAGGCGGGCTATATGCTGGTGCTCGGCAAAGATCGAAGTCGCACTGCCAGCACAAGGTATGGCTCGTCAGCGTGTAGTCTTTTCGGCGGCCCAAGTCATTCCGAAAGTAGATCACCGGGGCCTGGCAGGCCGGGCATCGATCATGCAGCAGGCAGTTGTGTTGATCGCAGATCGTCGAAAGCGCCAAGCGCCATTTGCGCCGGAAATAGGGCACCGGATCCGCAAACAGGCATAGCGGGCAGAACTGAACACCAAATCCGCGGCGCTTCCGATGGTAGATGCCGAGCGGGAGAATCCAGTCCGTGTTGCCATTCGGGTTGTGGTGCTCAAAGAGGACGGTCTCGTACTTGGCCAACGTGAGCGCCTCAATCGCATCGACATCTTGGCCGGTCAGGTCTGACAGGCGACTGATAGTCCAGGATGACGGTTCGCGGTCCTGGTCTCTCGCCCAGAATGAACTCTGCTGTCCGAAGGCGTAGTCCGCCAGTCCCTGCGCCTTGAGGTGGTTTTCGTGCGCCAGACGCAAGAACCAGTGGGTAAGCAACTCGTCCGGTAGTGGATGGGGATGGACCGGTAAGCACCGACCTGTCAGCCCGTAAATGGTGGGCATTTCCGGCTAGACGAGACCCCGAATCTTTTGATCGTCGCGCACCTCCCACTTGGTGGCCTCGATGATTTCTGCCGTGATCATTTCTGTGCCGTCCTCGATGGCCAGAATCGCCGACTTATTGAGAAGGTCCGCCACATGCCCTACCACCCCCAGGGTGTGTTCGTAGATTCGAGTGCTGAGAACCGGATCGGCAAGCCCAGATGGTTCCCGTAACGGAATGACCATCTCAAAACCCGCCAGCAACTCCTGAAATCGCTGATCGTCCTCGAACCTGGTGAGGGGGATAGGACGAAGACGACTGGCAATTTGATCGTCAGACTTGATGGCGTTCAGAACATCAAGGGTCCCTGCGACGACCACTGGGCGTCGAAGTTCATTCATCAGGTACTTCACGGAGTTGAGCGCCTTGCGTTGTGCCGAGGCACTGCCTTCGAGAATGTTATGAAACTCGTCAATCAGCAGAATTCGCATGCCCAATCGCCTAAGCAGATCAACTGCGTTGCGTCGGAGATCCTGTGACTTCGAATTGGTGGGCACGTGCGCGTTCAGCCGAGCCAGAATCTCTGGAAATATCCCCTCCCTCGCCTGGTCGGGATATTGCACCGAGACGACAGGGACCACTGCAGCCTCACCATCGGGGTTGTCGCTCGCACGATGGTTGCGCATAAACTCATCCAGAATCGTGCTCTTTCCCATTAGGGACCGGCCGACCAGCAGTCGGCCTTGGGGTCGAACCGCATCCTCCATGCGATACAGCGTTTCCAGTTCGCCCAAAATCTCCTCTGCTTGACTGTGAGGCACAAACCGATCGCGCTGGATGTAGGCGATCCGCGCCTCAACATCCTTATCCGCCATCTCCGCAGCTGTGGGTGCCAAATGTGGATACCGGTCTTCAGCGGTCATCATTGGTTTTCCTGGACATCGCTTGCGGCAGGGGTGCCGCACGCACCTTTTGGCGCAGCGCCTTAATCTGATCCGGATCGAGCACCGCCTTTTTGTCGACAGATGAGGGTGATTTGCGGAGCGGCCCGAGCGGCTGCACCAAGGCGCCGGCGGCCCGTTGGCGTTCCTTCTCATCTTCAAGCCGCTGTTGCTTGGTTATCTTGGCCGCCTTGGCTTTCATGCCCTCGCGGCGCAGCTTACTCTCGTAGCGCTGATCCTTGAACTGCGCCGAAGGGTCGCCCCGGCGACGCTTTTTCGCCTTGTGCTCCCAAAGGCTGATCGGCCCTTTGCGAAGGTCCGCAAAGGACAGCTCAAGATACTCGTTGGTGACCTCGCTGTAGAGCCAAACCTTCGATATGTTACGGGGGTCGTAACGGACCTCGAACTTTCGGTCTTCAAGCGGCTTGGTGAGGTCGACCGCGTCACTTAACAATGTCAAGGCACCGCTGTGGTAGTTCTCGTCAAACATGCTGACGACCCCATTCCGTAGGGCTCGCCGCTCAAACGGCATCAGCGAAATTCTCAGCGCAAGTGGGTCAGTTGGCCGATCAGGCAGACCGGCTGGCGGCCGGATGTCGCCCTCGAAAATCCCTTGCCTCCACTTGAGATACGGTACCGTGCCCTCCATACCCTCACCGGTATGCTTGCCAAGGTGGTAGTCGTTAACCAGAAACTCCGTGAAGAATGCCTCGAACTCCCGAATCGTAAAGATCGCACGGCCCTCTGAGTCGTATTCGCCACGCTCTACAGGATTGGAGAACTTGGTTCCGGGTACCGTCTTTAATTCATACATGAAAGTGCGGAATGCACTCTCCACATGGCCACCAAAGTTCGGAGCGCCGACAGGTCGGTCTCGTAAGGTAAAGCGGTAGCGCCGCCGCGCGCCGTGCATCATCCGTCCATTCAACTCAACGGCGTTATCCACCAGGATGATGTCGGGAAATCCCCAGCAAGGCCAGTCGCCGGTCACGTCCAAAGAACGCAAGTACTCTTCCTTCGGAAGGAACGCGTTCGCCAAAGCGAGCCCCGTCGATAGCGTGCTCGGTGCCTCGAAGGTCAGATAGAAGCCCAGTACCATCCGACTGTAGGTGTCGATGACCAGGGTGAGCCAAGCGTCCCCGATCGGCTGGCGGTACTGCTCGTCAACAAAGCAGATCTGCACCGGTGTGTGGTCGACCTGGGCAATGGCCAACGGATAGTCGTTGTTAGGGAGGTGGCCCACCTTCGGGCGGAAGGCGTCTGCCGCCTTCTTTTTCCGCCCTTGGGCTTCGAGTTTCTTCTTCAGGGTAGTTTCCTGCTCGAATCCTCGTAGCGTCGAAAGTGCAATTTCGTCCAAGCCACTCTTCCGGCAATGCCCGTTGATGAGCTCCAATATGTCCGGAAGCGTCTTGGGCTCCGCAATAAAGCGGTGTTTTGCGAGATGAGTACGAATTGTTTCCTGCACCTCTGGACTCAGACGCGATTGTCCCGCATCAGCCCGGACAGAGCGCAGCAAGGCATCGGCGCTGCCATGCATTTGGACGACCTTTAATCGGCGATAGGCAGTAGCCTGGTTGTAGCCGAACCGTTTGCACATTGCCTGGATGAGCTTCCGCCGCTCACTTCGTGGGGCCTCAAGAACCTTGATGGTCTCCTGAAACTCTTTCACCGCCTTATTCCGCAGGGTGAGTTCCTCCCGGGTAATGGCTTGCTCAGAAGGCAGGGTCCGAATTTGGCGTTTTATGAGGCGCGCCATGTGTGCGGAACACCCCGCGGTTACCTCGGGCTGGGTCGCGGAGTCATCTTGGGATACGGCTACGACGTCAATTGATTCGAGCGTCTGGTCGGGAACGGCGCCGAACACTGGCGGATGAAGGTCTTCGATTGGAAGAAACTCATGGCGACCATCCGTGAGTCGAGCGGCCAAGACTCGCTCCATATCTTCGATATGGGTAATGCGCCAATTCTCTTCACGGCAAAAAACAAGTTCGCCAGGTCGAAGCGCTATCCGATTACGCACTTGATACAACCTTAATCTTTGATTCAAGCGCCAAGGGAACCGCCAAGTCGACTCCGACTTGGCGCAACGCAATCAGTCGGTAACACGCCGGCAGGATTTCCGCCCTGACTTCAAGGGATGAGCCCCGCAGAGATGCCCATTCACTAAGCGTGCCGGAGCCGTGGGATTCGATCCAATGAAGGAGGTCTGGTTCGTGTTTTGAGCTCCCAGACCGCTCCAGATAGCGTAGCAGGAATCGCGCATTGTCGAGGTAGGGAGTGCGTATCTCGCTTTCCCGTATGACCATGAACGCCCACCCTTTTCGGGCTGCGTAACGCTCAGCGGCCTTCCATTTGAGCCGGTTTTCCTCTTCGTTCTCTCGTCGAGGCGGCGTTCGTCGTCGCGGCGACATGGCTTGGTCATTGAGATCCGGCTTGATCTCACAAAGGACTGGGGGCCATTTGGCCGATTCCACAAAATCCGCCCGATAACGTACTAGGACGTCTGGGGTATAGCGGCGGATTTTGCTGTCCTGATCTCGCCATTCGATCGTCTCGGGTTGGGCCTCAAAACTGGCGACCAACCGATTGAAGCGAAGCAGGACGAAAAAGTCTTCTTCGAGAGTGGACTCGAATTGTTGCCCGTCAGGGGCGGTCCCCGTAACCTTGACGGGACTCCGAGTGATCTTTCGGGTTGGCATGGGGTATCACGCGGTAGAACGCTGCTCCCAAGTTAGAGGTTCCAGCGCCGTCAGGTAGTCGGCGCTGCACCGGAGAAATTATAGACGTAGGGATGTTCTTGAGCTATTGCCCAAAGCACATGTGGCTCTACCGCACAACGATGAGCTTCCTTAACCGCCAATGAACTCCTAAATACTCAAACTTCTATTGCCTCCCGGTGGAGCCGGGAGCACTCCCTCGGCGAGCTAGAAAATGACAATGGTCTTCGTCAGCGCCTTTACTGGGTAGATCAAAATAAACACGTTGTAGGGGTTTCCGAATGCCTCTGCCAAGCAGTCGTGAGCAGTTCCGTTTCGGTCTGTCATTACCAACTCGTGAGGGCCCGTCATACGCCTCCCGCCAAGCGGCACCATGGCGCCAAATTTGTCATCAGGCGTGAACACATCCGGTAACGTAAGGTCGCCAAATCTCTCAACAAAAAGTGGGGACGCCACAACGCGTCTCAGCGACGCGCAGAAACCATCAAGCGGTTGAAGTTCAGGGGGATTCAGAACAATCACAACGCATGGTTTTCCGCTCTTCGTGACGTATTGTCGAATCGCAGAATATGCTGAGGCACCGAACTTCTTGCTGAGCGTAAGCGGTGATCGCAACCCAAATTTGTCGTCGCGCGCCTGTTTGATGAACTCGTCAAGCTGGAACAGAACCTCCGTGGCAAAGTTGTTTGCTTCACGATCAAATGCCTCTGCCACGTCAGGGTCCAACGTCTGGGAACAGTCCTCTACAACTGCATATATCCCCCGCTGCCACGGAAGCATGCCATGCCCCGTCTCATGCAGTTTGATGAATGTTTGCTTGGATTTGCCGAGTGATCCATCCACATAAATCAGCCTCGCGGAAGCGCTAAAGATGCCAAGGACTTTCGATAGCGCTCTTTTTAGCGCGGAACTCGCCTTCTTCCGAAGTGTCCGTAGGAATCCTTCACTCAATGCGTCTTCAGGCGCAACGGCAACGTCCGCTGCCAACAGAAGATCTTCCACTGGTGTCGGAAAACGACCGATGGCATCAGCTTTAGCGAGGAGTTTTTCTGCCTCTTTGCGGACCTTGCGATACTGATCCGGTGTCAAGCTGCTGTCATCGGCCTTCCTCAAGCTTTGCCCTTCTTGGACCGAACGTAGGCGAGGTACCGCAACAACTCATCTTCCTCGGCGGAGGTCAAGTTATCGATAGCAAACGTCGCTGCGCTACCGTGTCTTGTCTCCTTTGTTCGAGAAGACGACGGCTTAATGTAGCCGGCCTTTTCCATGAGCTTGTCGTAGGAAACTGCATAGACCTCAGACAAGCTATGGAGGACATGGGGCGATGGTTTCGTTATCTTCCCATTTTCAAGTTGACTGAGGTAGGCGTTTGAAACGTCCTTCCCTGTCGCTTCCTCTACTTCCCGCAAGGTGAACCCCTTAGCGGCTCTGATGCTAGCCAGATACACGCCAAGTGTCCCCGTTGCTACTGAATCAGGCTTGGTTGGCATGGGAACCTCCTTTTTGTGCCTAGTGTCTTCCATAACAATATCAATATAGGAGGAAATGCTCAATCCGTCAAGCGCGCTCAGTACATGCTTGACAAACTTAGCACGCTTGATAGAATGCGCACTCAATGACGATTCCGCGCTTCGACTGGCGGGGCGACGGACGCGTCAGCACAACTTCTGAAAGGATTTGAAAATGAGCAATAAGAAATCGTCTCACCACGTTGTACCCCATGACGATGCTTGGGCTGTTCGCCGTAGCGGTGCTGAGCGCGTAAGCGGAACATTTCCGACTCAGCAGGAGGCGATTGATGCTGCCCGACGGATATCTCAGAACCAAGGGACCGAGTTGTTCATCCATCGGCCCAACGGTCAGATCCGCGACCGGGACAGCCATGGCAATGATCCTTATCCGCCGAAAGGCTAGAAAGCGCGGGGTTACTTACTGTTAGCCGCAGTTCAAATTGCATTGTCCGACAGCCAGTACCCCATTTACTTTACCTGCTCTCAGTCCAAGGGCGAGACCATGCATCTCGACACATGTCCACGTAGCCCCTGTACCGTGATGACATCGGTATAACAGGAGAACCAATATGTCCAACGGTATCACCCATATGGCAATCGCCGCCACCGTAGTTGGCGGCGCCGCAGCCTACAGCGACTCTCAAGCGGGCACGCAAAGCTTGAAGCCGGTTGCCGCAGCAGGGCTCGCAGCTGCGCTAGCCAACCTGCCGGATCGGCTCGAACCGGCAATTCATCCCCATCACAGGCAGTTCTTTCACAGCCTCGCCTTTGGTGTCACTGTCGGTTACGTAGGCTACCAGATCTATGAGTGGCAACCTGTCGAGGAATGGCAGAAGGTGCTCCGTTACGGGCTATTGGTCGCCTGCGGGGCCTACCTTGCTCACCTGGCCGCGGATGCACTTACCACACGGTCCCTTCCTCTTCTCGGAAAACTCTAGTCAAAAGGTGGCCGACATGCGTAGCCCAATCAATGTCGTACTGCGTAAGTCGCAGGTAACTGGAATTCTTGAGAGAATCTGCCAGCAGTTGGAGCTCACTGATACTCAGTACCAAACAGCCACGGCTAGATATGAGGCAGTAGGGACTTGGCTTGCCGATTCGAATGAGTCTGCCCTCCAAGAGGCCTCGATTTATCCGCAGGGATCAATCAGCCTTCAAACGACGGTGAAGCCACTTCGTCAGGATGAATATGACGTCGACCTTGTGTGCCATGTTCCATATCTCTCGGCCAATACGCCGCCGTCGGCGCTAAAGGCATTGATTGGCAACCGCCTGAAAGCGAATGAGCGCTACAAGAACATCCTGGAAGAAAAGCCGCGGTGCTGGCGAATCAACTACGCCAATGAATTTCATTTGGACATTACCCCATCGATCCCGAATATCCTGTGCTCGAATCGCGGTGAATTGGTACCTGACAAGCGACGCAATGCTTGGAAGGCCTCGAATCCAAAGGGATACCAGCGTCAGTTTGATGACCGCGCCAAGCTTCGGCCTAGGCTCCTGCTTCGCGATGCGGCTTTTGCCGAGGCGCGAGCTCAGGTGGAAGCGCTGCCCGAACCCACTCAGTTCAAAGGACTGCTCCGCCGGTCAATACAGCTGTGCAAACGCCACCGTGATCACTGGTTCAGCAACCAGTATTCCGACTTGGCGCCAATTTCAGTGATCATCACAACACTCGCATCGAAGAGCTACGAGCATTGCGTTACCAATAACGTCTACGACACCGAGATCGACGTCTTCCTCGATGTCGTTCGGCACATGCCTGATTTTGTGGAGAAAGTGCTGACAGGCGGACAAGAGTGGTATTTTGTGTGGAATGAGTCGACCCAAGGCGAGAATTTCGCAGAGAAGTGGAACGAGAATCGCCGTCTGGCCGATGCTTTCTTCCACTGGCAGATCCGCGCATTGGCCGACTTCGAACAACTGGCTGGACTAAGTGGGCTCGATAAGGTCCGTGACGAGTTGTCTGTAACGTTCGGCGAGCATGTTGTCGCTAAAGCCATGGCCATCGCGGTCGATAATGTAGGCACGGCCCGCAAAACGGGCGGTTTGATTCTGGCTTCAGCCACTGGTTTGTCCGCCACGAAAGCTCACGGCGTCACCGTGCCCCCCAACACGTTCTTCGGTACCTAAGTGGCAAAGGCGACATACCCGACACGGTTTCAGCACTTAACCGCGGCACAACAGCTCGTTGCCTTGCAGCTCAGTCCTGCGTGCAGTGGCCACGGTTCCCTGTACTGCGGCTTGCTGACTTGGGATTTCGTTGCCCAGCCGACGCCGCTGTCGAGACAGTATTTGCTTAGGATCACTTTCCGACAGGGTGATGTTCCGCAGATACACGCCATTGAGCCCGACTTGAAGCTGCTGGCGGGAGATCGTCCATTGCCTCACGTCTACGCGCAGCAACCGGCCCGTCTGTGTCTCTATCTTCCAGCCGGCGAAGAATGGAACAGAAGCATGAAGATAAGCGACACGATTGTTCCGTGGGCGGTACTGTGGCTCTACTACTTTGAAGACTGGCTAGCTACTGACGAGTGGAAGGGTGGCGGCAAACATCCGGACCTGAACAATGGAAAACGCAAGAAGAATTCTTTCAATCGATGGCGGCGGGATTAAGGGTGCGCTGCCGGCGGCTTTCCTCGCGGCAATAGAGGAATCTACCGGCAAGCGCATTGTCGATCACTTCGACCTCATTGCCGGCACTTCGACCGGTGGGATCATCGCGCTTGGGCTCGGCTTGGGGATGACAGCGGCAGAGATATTGGCGTTCTACGAGAACGAAGGGCCGGCTATCTTCAGCCAAGAAACTATCGTCAAGCCGTCGCTGTTTGATCGGCTGCTTGGCGTTGTACAGCGGACGAAGCGCAGCGCGAAATGTATCGTTTTGCCGAAGTATGACTCGATGGCTCTACGATCCGCTCTCGAAAATGCATTTGGCGATAGGCGACTCGGCGACAGTCAGGTGCGACTCGTAATACCGGCATTCGATCGGCAGCGAAGGGAGGTGCATGTTTTCAAAACCGCTCACCACGAACGTTTCAGGACCGACTGGAAGGAGCGTGCTGTGGACGTTGCGTTGGCAACGGCCGCCGCGCCGACATACCTTCCTGGGCACCGCCTTCAAAGCGGGATATCCCTGCTCGATGGTGGCATATGGGCAAACAACCCGGTCGGCTTAGCCGCGGTTGAGGCAGTTGGCGTCCTCGGCTGGCCACGCGAGCAACTTAGAGTGCTTAGCCTCGGCTGCTCAGAGGCGCCAATTGAGATTCCAGAAAATGCGGGAATTGCAGGTTTGGCACTCAAGATGTCTGACATTTTCTTGCTAGGCCAATCCTGCGGTTCGACCGGGACGGCGAAGCTATTGGTTGGAGATCACGACGGCGCTAAGCGGTTTTTGCGAGTTCAGCATATGGCGGCCAACGGAGAGTTCGAGCTTGACGCCATTCAGCAAATTCCCGCTTTGAAGGGAATCGGCATGAGCTTGGCACGAACTCACTTGCATGAAGTAGAGGCGGTGTTTTTGTCAGGCCCTCTCAAGGATCCATACGTCCCCTGCTACCGAGAACCGCAGTGACAAAACTCAGAATTGACCTCGCGTATTGCGTCGAACTCAGCCGCGTCGTGGACATTCAAGAAGCTTGCATTGAATTCTTTTCTCAATCTACGCGGAAGAAATTTAACTTTCTCTGCTCCGATCCCGTTTGCCGGAAGCTGGACGTTCGCGTCACTGCTGTTAACCACTATCGCATTCCCGAGGAGGACGACACCGTCTTCATGAGTCCCCATTACAGGCTATTGGATGACCATCATGTGACGTGCGAGTGGATGCAGCTTGACGCCGCACTTCACCAGGATGAGGCTCAGCAAGCCCTTCGAGATGAGAGTGAACAAGAATCTGCTCGAAGAAAGCTTTGCAGAAAGATCACCCGGCTCATCACGAAGTTTGTAATTCCTGAGACAGATGGCGGAGCCGACAGCGAGGGGATTGCTACCGAATTTGAGCGAATTCGGACGATCCAGAATCCTTATAGCAAGCGCAAGGCACTAAAGGAGTATGTACACGGAGTTGGTTCGACGGCCACTAGTCTCGAAGCTCTTGTGACCTGCTTTGAGGAGTTGCGAACGCTCAAGGAGCAGGATCAAATACTTCAGATAGCTGGTGTCGGTAAGATGTCGTTTCGCGAGACATTTCGACAAGTTGCATTGGGCCCAACTACCAACTTTGCCGTTTTCCATGGGGGTGCTCGGCTAACCAAGCGATATGGGTATGGCGCAACGCTTACATTCATTGACAAGCTCAATAAACGGCCGATCAGCATATACGTTCCTTCTGCCACGATCAAAAGCCGCCGCCACGGCTCACGCATGGCCCGCTTGTTTGACGAGTTGGAGCGTTCCAAGGACAAGAGACCCTACATCCGGATCTATTGGATCGGCAACTTGGTGCTCGATGAAGAACACGGGTGGAACGCGACAGTCAACTCATTGGCTCACATCGTTCTTCGAATTGCATTCCCCAGGGCAAGACCTCAAAATACGCAGGTGGCGACGGAAGCTGATGAGTAAGCCTCAACAAATCTTGAATGAACTGGAGTGCGCACGCAGTTCCGGGTAACGCTATATCTAGCTGATCATCGTTTGGCGGGGAAAGAATTGCCTCCCCTGGTGATATGGCAATCGTGATTGTTACGGACGCTTTCGATCCAACGGAATACAAGTCTGCGGCAACTAGATCAGCTGCTCCTTGCTCATAGGCATGCAACCGTACACGCGGCTCCGTTCCAAGCAGGCGTACGACATGGCTCCCCAGTTGAGCCATCCATGTTTTATATTCTGGGCGATTGCAGAGCGTAAACACGTCCTGCTGACTAAGCCTAATTTCTAGATCGTGATTCGCCTGGGGCAAAGGCTTTGGCTGGTGTTTGTTCATGGTATTTGCTCCTTCTGCAGAGTCGCATTTAATTGTTGAGTTAGCCGCTGTCAAAGGATTCGGTGTCCGAAACAGTCAATGTTCTACATTAGCGATACCATCTTCTTACTTTATAAAAATCTTCCCAGCGGCGGCACGCCGCGTCCGGGCGAGATTTCGCTGGCGCACAACGGCACGCTGTTCCTCGACGAACTGCCCGAGTTCCAGCGCGGCGTGCTCGAGGCCCTGCGCGAGCCGCTCGAAACCGGACAGATCAACATTGCCCGCGCCGCGCGCCGCGCCGAATTTCCTGCGCGTTTTCAACTGGTGGCGGCGATGAATCCCTGCCCCTGCGGCTGGCTCGGCCATCCCGCCGGCAAGTGCCGCTGCACCCCGGACCAGGTCGCCCGCTATCGCGGCAAGCTGTCGGGGCCGCTGCTCGACCGCATCGACCTGATGCTCGATGTGCCGGCCGTCGCCGAAGCCGACCTTGCCGCGCGCGGCGACGGCGAATCATCGGCGACGGTTCGCGATCGCGTCACGGCGGCGCGCGCTGTGCAGCTCGAACGCCAGGGCAAGCCCAATGCGCGGCTCAGCCCCGACGAAGTCGACCGTCACGCGCGCCCCGACGAAGCCGGCGCGCAACTGCTGAAGCAGGCCATGGCCCGCCTGTCGCTCACCGCACGGGCTTATCATCGCATCCTCAAGGTGGCGCGCAGCATCGCCGACCTGGCCGGCATCGAACAGATCAGTTCGGCGCATGTCGCCGAAGCCATCCACTACCGGCGCGGACTGGCCGATCAGGAGCTTTCATGAAGTACCGCATCATTCCCGTCACCCCCTTCGAACAGAACTGCACCCTGCTCTGGTGCACCGAAACCATGAAGGGCGCCCTGGTCGATCCGGGCGGCGATATCCGGAAGCTGCTGGCGGCAGCGGCCACTGTCGGCGTGACGATCGAGAAGATCCTGCTCACCCATGGCCACATCGACCATGCCGGCGCTGCCGGCGAACTGGCGTCGATGCTGGGCGTGCCGATCGAGGGCCCGCAGCGCGAAGAAAGCTTCTGGATCGACCAGCTC
>Ga0208395_100080_pt1 | contig 48478 bp, 44 predicted proteins | sample LakWasMet61_LOW9_2_FD_183893 | JGI IMG/M metagenome (GOLD analysis project Ga0208395, IMG submission 183893) | Freshwater sediment methanotrophic microbial communities from Lake Washington under simulated oxygen tension - Sediment Metagenome... | ecosystem: Environmental > Aquatic > Freshwater >...
TGAGGCTCATTATCATTTAAATCCAGACTGATTGAAGAAAAATCAAAATTATTGGCTTCATTCTGATTTTGAACACTCACTTCCATATTCGGCACTGATAATTCCCCATCATCAGTTAACGGAACATCAAATGAGATTTCCTCTGCTTTTACATCTGTGGCCTGAGCTGGCTGGTCATCCACGGCCTCAAAATTAAGATCAATGCCTTCAAGTGAGCTAACTTCCATATTATCTTCATTGCTTGACGTTGAAGTTTCGTCAAAACCATCGAAGTTAAAATCGACAGCATCCAGCACACTACTTTCGGCTTGAGTTTCTACCTGGGCAGCATCTGGCGCCACTGCGTCGGCAAATCCTTCAAAACTGAAATCAGCAGAGTCGGGTGCAGCTTCCGCCGTTTGTATTGCCGGCTCTTCTGCTGAAGTATCAGCAAAATTAAAATCCAGGCTAAACTCATCATCCCCATTTCCTTCAGCCTTAACCTCTGCAACTGCACTTGTCGGAGTCGGAGTGAACTCTATGCTTTGACTATTGCTTTGTGTACTTGACACTTCAACAGCGAAATCCTGCTCTGCCGGACTAGAAGTAACGTTATCGGCTGAGCTATCAACACCAAGCGATTCCGAGTCACTTGACCCCAAGGAGCCCAAATCAGGAAAGTCAAAATTCATTGAATTATCAGTTGCAAGCTCTGTATTAGATACCACAGCATTTGCATTGTCAGACTTTTGTACTAAAGAAGCGTCTTCGTTAACCGTAACAGAAAACTCACTATTCAAATCAAAAGACTCATTTTTCAACTCGTCTTTATCAACAACTGTGCCTGCTTCCGGTTCATTGGATTTAGGTTTATCTTCGAACGAAAAGTCCAAATCATCACTTGAGCCTAAATCCAAACCAGCCAAACTGGAATCATCTGCATCCAGCTTGGCAGCGGTTGCAGCAGCAGGTATTTGACTAATATCGTAGAGTGGATTGTCCGGCTCTACCGTCACACCCAATTCCGCAACTTTGGCCCAAGTAGGGTCATCTGCCCCTAAAGTAGTATAAAGTTCACCTGCAATTGCCTCAAATGCAGATATATCTTTACGTGCCGCGTACATTTCAAGTAACTTGAGATGCAATTCATAACGCTTAGGCTCTTTAGTGATAGCATCTTTTAATATTTCTTCTGCCTGAGCGTCTCGTCCATAGGCCATGTAAACTTCAGCTTCTGCAATCGGGTCAACATCATTAGTATCAATCATGCTGCCATCAGCACTCTGTGCAAAGTCAGTTAAAAATGATGTGTCTGCAGTACTAACAGTGCCGGTGGTATTGCCAAACACGGTATTCGCGCGTAATCCACCGGAAGTTAAAATACCACGCTCAAAGCTGTCTAAATCTTTTCTACGTTTATTACGCAGGTATACCCAACCGAATCCCAATAATGCTATACCGGCAGCCCCACCTAGCATTACCAAATCTACTCCAGCAAGCAAGCTTTCTAGAAGTGTTGGCTCAGGTTCTGGCGCAGGTTGAACTATGGCTTTTGCAACAGGGGGTTTCTTTTTAGCATTTTTAGCAGCATCATCTTTTTTAGCAACCTCAGACGCAGGAGTTGCTGCAACCGGGACAGTTGCAGCTGGCGCAGCTGCCGGCGCCTCAACCGTAGCTTCTGATGGCACTGGAACTGCTGGGACTGTAGGTGTAGGACTTACTACAAGCGCAGGCGTTGCAGGCTGTGCTGTCGGAGTAGTAGATGGGGTTGGCGGTTTATTCTCAACAGGCTTAGCCGCAGCTACAGCGTTTTTTTGCATACCGGCCATAGTTTGGCTTTTCAGCGCCAGCAACTTTTGCATATCTGCAATTTGTGCCTCTAAAGCTGCCATTCGCTCCTGTGAATCTTTTAAAGCCTTTTCACGTGCGGTTGCTTCTTCCTGTAAAGCTATAACCTTCGCATCAAAATCAGCGCCGGCTTTAGCGGGTACTTTACCACCGGCAGATAGCTTAATAACATCCTGAGGCCCAGTTTTTACTGGCGCAGCCTTATCTTCAGCAGATGTTATTTTTCCTGATGCAGACTGTTTCTGTTCTACCTCTTCTGCCACTGGTGCCGCTAACACATTACCTGCAAGGCTATTTCTGTACGCATTCCAATTAGTTGAGTGTACTTTTACTTCTTTTGCAGCTTGATGAGAATCGATTGCTATTAAGGCTTCCTTGGATGGCACCTTGATAATCTGACCTACCTTTAGCCGATTTATATTGCCATCTACAAAGGCATTTTTGTTAGCCTCAAATAAACCAACCAGCATTTGATCAAGACTAACGCCTTCAATTTGGACTTCTTTAGCGATTGAATTTAATGTGTCACCGCGCTGACTGGTCAATTCGCCAGCTTCACTCGGTGCTACCGAAGATTCATTTTCATCTATAGCTTTAGCTACTGTCTTTTTAATTTTTTTTGCTTTTTTGCTTTTAGATACGGGTTGGTGTGAAGTCTCTGCATTCGACAAATCAGCCTGAGTTGAAGTGTTCACATGCGAAGCAATACTAGGCTTATTAACAATCGGCTTGCTACTCGGCTCTTCACTAATGGATTGTTTATATTCTGGCGGATCAAGCAGAATCGTGTACTCACGCAACAGACGGCCTGACGACCACTCAACCTGAATAAGCATATCAAGATATGGATCGTTGATGGGCTGTAATGAACGTAGTCTTAGAGCGGGAGAGCCATCCGCATTTTTGATAAGTTCGACCTTGATATTCTTATGTATACCAAGATGGGGAATACCTTGCACGGCATAAGCTTCTTCTGAAGCAACTGTTGCCGATAGGGTTGAAAGTTCTTCCGGCGTTACCGACAAAAGCTCAATTTCGGCTTTAAGCGGCTCACCTAAACCTGAACTGACATTTAGCTTCCCCATGCCTGCGGCAAAACCATAAATTGGCATAAATGCCAAACAGACCGCTAATGATATTTTCTTTAATTTCGACTTATGCACATTACGACCTTTTATCAAACTTATTTCTGCAATATGAAAATAACATCAAATAGTTAGCTATGCAAGCTCATAACACACATTATATTCATGGTCTATCTAACTGCAGAGGATTGCAGCCAAATCAGTCATACCTGCAAATTGAGATGACCGTATTATTTTTCTATTAAAATCCTCAACATACGGCGTAAAGGCTCTGCCGCGCCCCATAGCAATTGATCGCCCACAGTAAATGCAGACAGGTAATCATTACCCATATTCAATTTGCGTAGACGACCCACGGGGGTAGTCAGCGTGCCGGTTACTGCCGCTGGAGTAAGCTCTCGCATGCTAGCATCGCGCTCATTAGGTACAACTTTGGCCCATTGATTCGCTTCTGCCAGCATTTGATTGATTTCATCCAGTGGCACATCTTTTTTAAGTTTAATTGTCAGCGCCTGGCTATGGCAACGCATAGCGCCGATACGGACGCACAGGCCATCAATCAACACAGGGTTAGCTTCGCGACCAAGAATCTTGTTTGTTTCAACGCCACCTTTCCATTCTTCCTTGCTTTGACCATTACCCAGATCTTTATCAATCCATGGAATCAAGCTGCCTGCCAATGGCACGCCAAAATGAGAAGTTGGAAAATCTTTATCACGTAGCGTACCGGCAACCTCACGGTCAATCTCAAGAATAGCCGAAGCCGGATCTTTCAAAAAATCGCTGGCAACACGATGCGCCTCGCCCATTTGTTTGAGCAATTCACGCATATTCTGAGCACCGGCGCCAGAAGCCGCCTGATAAGTCATTGAAGTTGCCCACTCAACCAAGTCAGCCTTAAACAAACCATTCAAGGCCATCAGCATTAATGACACAGTACAATTACCGCCAACCCAGTTGTTGCTGCCGTTTTTCATGGCATCTTTAATCACATGCAAGTTAACAGGGTCAAGGATAATGACTGCGTCTTTTTCCATACGCAACGTAGAAGCAGCATCAATCCAATGACCTTTCCAGCCGGAGTTCCTTAGTTTCGGGAATATCTCAGTGGTGTAATCACCGCCCTGACAGGATACGATAGCATCCATTACCTTGAGCGCATTGATATCTTTAGCATCCAACAAGGCCGGCGTTTCTTTACCTACATTAGGGCCTTTGCCGCCAACTTGTGATGTAGTGAAAAACTGTGGTTCAATCAGCGCAAAATCATTCTCTTCCAACATGCGTTGCATGAGTACAGAACCAACCATACCGCGCCAACCAACAAAACCGACCTTTAACATTTTAATTATCCAAATTTAAATTACTGAAATAACACCGTTTAATACATTACAGCGCGGCAACCACTGCGTCACCCATAGCAATACACCCAACTTTATTAGTACCTTCCGTCCAGATATCTGCTGTTCTATAACCCTGAACCAACGCTTTTTTAACTGCATTTTCAATGCGTTGTGCATTTTTTTCATCACCAAAAGTATAACGCAGCATCATGGCAGCAGATAAAATTGTCGCCAATGGATTGGCAACATCTTTACCAGCAATATCAGGGGCAGAGCCATGGCTAGGCTCATACATGCCCTTATTATTAGCATCGAGCGATGCTGATGGCAGCATACCGATAGAACCAGTGAGCATGGAAGCTTCGTCAGACAAAATGTCACCGAAAATATTACCCGTTACCATCACATCAAACTGTTTAGGTGCGCGAATCAGCTGCATTGCTGCGTTATCCACATACATATGGCTTAACTCAACTTCCGGGTAATCTTTGGAAATCTCAATCATCACCTGACGCCACAACTCTGTAGCTTCCAGTACGTTAGCCTTATCTACAGAACATACTTTTTTATTACGCTTCATTGCAATATCAAACGCCACTTTACCGATGCGGCGAATCTCAGACTCTGAATAACGCATAGTATTAACACCTTCACGTTCGCCGTTTTCCAAAGTGCTAATGCCGCGTGGCTGGCCAAAATAAATATCGCCAGTCAGCTCACGCACAATCATGATATCCAAACCAGAAACAACTTCTGATTTTAATGTTGATGCTGAAGCCAACTCAGGATAAAGCAGTGCCGGACGCAGATTTGCAAACAAGTTAAGCTCTTTGCGGATACGCAATAAGCCACGCTCCGGACGTAAGTGTCGTTCCAGCTTGTCATATTTCCAGTCACCAACTGCACCGAGCAATACGGCATCTGCGTCTTTTGCAAGCTGTAGCGTTGCATCCGGTAACGGGTCACCGGCAGCTTCATACCCTGTACCGCCGATTGGCGCTTCGGTCATTTCAAGATTTAAATTTAGCGCATTTAATACCTTAACGGCTTGAGCAACGATTTCTGGTCCAATGCCATCACCTGGCAACACTGCTATTTTCATTCTTTAACTTTCTTTCTACTGTTATATTCATTGACTAACTACTGCACGAGCTAATTAATCTGGTTTATTCAAGGTCAATTTTATTTAAGATCAATCCAGCTCTTTCAACATCAGCCTGGCCTCTACTCTTACTTCTTCAATCGCATGCACTATTTCATCTGAAGCCTGCTTATCTTCTGCAAGCTGGCTCCATTTTTTCGCCCAAACCTCTTTCAGTTGAACAGCTTTATTTTCCACTGTAGGCGTCACCAACATACTCATATCCTGAATCAGGCCGATTTTTACCCAGCCATTGCGAGGGGTTCCCTCTTCTGTACTGTGATCGTAATGAATGGCATAAACCAATTGTTCCAGATTTGCCAACTCTTGCAGCATACCAAATGCAGCCTCACGCACGTTGTTATTGCTTTCGGTTTTTTCGGTTCGCCAAACGTTGTAACTAAACCCTACAAAGGCAAATAAAAAACTGATAACCGAGATAACAACAAATCTTTTTGTTCGGTCTGAATTGTTGCCATCTAATAAATCAAACATTCCAACTCCCGTGCGAACGCAAGCAGATTAAGCCGTAAACAGCCAAGGTTGAGCTTGACGATGCTTAGCTTCAAATGTCTTGATTTTATCCTGCTGCTGCATTGTTAAACCGATATCATCCAGACCATTCAACAGGCAGTGCTTACGGAATGCATCAACCTCAAACGGATAGACAGCGCCGTCAGGAGTCGTAACGGTCTGTGCTGCCAAGTCAATATCCAATTTATAGCCTTCATTTGCTGCGACCTGTTTGAACAAGGTATCAACAATATCGGCGCTTAGCACGATAGGCAACATGCCGTTCTTGAAACAGTTATTGAAGAAAATATCAGCAAAGCTTGACGCAATTAAGGCTTTAAAACCAAAATCTTCCAGCGCCCATGGCGCATGCTCACGGCTAGAACCACAACCGAAGTTCTCACGCGTCAGCAACACGCTAGCACCCTGATAGCGTGGCTGGTTAAGCACAAAATCTTTGTTCAACGGACGATTGGAGTTATCCATACCGGGCTCGCCACGGTCTAAATATCGCCACTCATCAAAAGCATTAGGGCCAAAGCCACTGCGTTTGATAGATTTCAAAAACTGTTTTGGGATAATAGCGTCGGTATCCACATTTGCGCGGTCTAACGGTGCCACCAAACCATTTAATTGCGTAAAAGCTTGCATGTTATTTTCTTAAATTAATATGTTCTAAAAGAGGATGACTTACTTAGTCGATTTTTGAATCGCTTCGCCGCCCTTTTCAATATCCTGGCCAATACCACGTACCGTATTGCAAGCAGAAAGAGAAACTGCCACCATCACAAAAAAGAATAGTTTTTTCATAACTTTTAACTTCCTAAAAATCGTTAATCACAAGCTTCTTACATCAACAAAATGACCTGCTACAGCGGCAGCGGCAGCCATTTCAGGGCTTACCAAATGGGTACGCCCACCTTGGCCTTGACGGCCTTCAAAGTTACGATTCGAAGTAGATGCGCAACGCTCACCCGGCTCAAGCCTATCCGCATTCATCGCAAGACACATCGAGCATCCTGGCTCACGCCATTCAAAACCTGCATCCTTGAAAACCTTGTCCAAGCCCTCTTGCTCTGCTTGAGCCTTTACCAAACCTGAACCTGGCACAACCATTGCCAATTTTACGTTAGACGCCACATGCTTGCCTTTTGCAACAGCTGCGGCTGCTCGCAAATCTTCAATACGGGAGTTAGTGCAGGAGCCGATAAATACCTTATCAATCGCAATATCAGTAATCGGCGTATTTGCAGTTAGACCCATGTATGCGTAAGCACGCTCCCAGTCGCCACGCTGTACGTCATTTTTAGCCAAATCCAGACTTGGCACTTTATCATCAACACCAACTACCATTTCCGGAGATGTTCCCCAGGTTACTTGCGGTTGAATTTGTTCAGCCTTTAGAGTGACAGTTGCGTCAAATTTGGCATCATCATCACTATGCAAGGTATTCCAGTAAGCAACGGCGGCATCCCACTGCTCCGCACTAGGCGCAAACGGACGACCCTTAACATAGTTGATGGTCGTTTCATCCACCGCAACCATGCCAGCACGCGCACCGGCTTCAATCGCCATATTGCATAGTGTCATGCGGCCTTCCATGCTCAAACCGCGAATAGCAGAACCTGCAAATTCAATAGCATAGCCAGTACCGCCAGCCGTGCCAATCTGACCAATAATGGCAAGGGCAACATCTTTAGCCGTAACGCCTTTTTGCAGTTCGCCTTCAACACTTACCAGCATCGCTTTTGATTTCTTTTGCACCAGACATTGGGTTGCCATCACATGCTCAACCTCTGAGGTACCGATACCATGCGCTAGTGCGCCAAACGCACCATGCGTACTGGTATGAGAATCACCGCAAACAACGGTCATGCCTGGCAATGTTGCACCCTGCTCAGGCCCGATCACATGCACAATACCCTGACGCGCATCCATAAACGGAAAGTAAGCTTTTGCGCCAAACTCGCGAATATTGTCAGTTAAAGTTTCTATCTGTAAGCGTGCAACCGGGTCAGCAATACCGGCCAAACCTTTGTCCCACCCCGTAGTTGGCGTGTTATGGTCGGCAGTTGCAACAATAGAAGATATACGCCATGGCTTACGTCTGGCCAGACGCAGACCTTCAAAAGCCTGCGGGCTGGTGACTTCATGCACCAGGTGACGGTCAATATAAATCAACGCCGTGCCATTTTCCTCGGTCACAACATGTGAATCAAACAATTTGTCGTATAACGTTTTTGCCATATTTCTCTACTTTAAGGCAGCCCTGAATTGGAGCTTAATCTCTAAAATTACCGAATTGCAACGGAAAGTCCGTTACGTTCTTTTTAACAAATGCGATTGCATCCTGCAGCACATCGCGTTTTGCACCATTCACACGCACCGTATCACCCTGAATGCTCGCCTGAACTTTCATGCCAGAATCTTTGATCAGCTTAGTAATCCGCTTCGCTAAATCACTATCAATACCCGCACGGATTTTTAAATCCTGCTTAACCTTATTACCTGATATTTTTTGGACATCTTTATGATCAAGGCGTTTAGCTGAATCCGGCTCTTTCTTTTCCATGGCCGGTAATAAAATGTCTTTCACCTGATCAAGCTGAAAATTGTTATCACCGAATATAGTGATTACGCTATCCTTTTCATTCAACTCAATTTTGGCTGAAGTACCTTTAAAATCATAACGATTGGTAATTTGTTTACCGGCAGTGTCAATCGCATTTTTCAATGCAACCATATCAACTTCTGATGAGATATCAAACGAAGGCATAATTTTCCTATCCTAAAAACCGCAAAGCGCTGGTGTTATTAGGCGTGAACACGAAGAAGTACGATAGTACGGAAGTGTGAACAACGACGTAACACCAAGCATTCACTATTCGAAGTGGCAGACGTAGTCTAGCGTTTCTACTGTTTCTATATCAAACGATGAGTTGCCTGGCACAGTAAACTTCTCACCTGCCGAGTAAGTCTTCCATGCATCTTCTCCTTGCAAGCGTACTTTACATACACCAACATTAATTTCCATCAACTCAGGCGCTACAGTATTAAATGTAAGCGTGCTTGGAAATATAACGCCGATAGTGCTGCGAGTGCCATTTTGGAACATCACTGTGTGGCTTACACATTTGCCATCAAAATAGATATTGGCTTTCTTTTTTACGCTGACATGATCAAATTGCGCCATTTGCTTTAGCTTTCATTAAAAATCAAAATACCATTATCGCAGAAAAGCGCCACCTATCCAATAAACAGCTAAAACATGATGTCCCGAAACGGATTCTTCCGCTTTGCCAGAAAAAACATTTGAAGTGCTGTAAAAGTAAAAAGCCCCTTAGCTATTAACCAAGGGGCTTTCTGATACTTTTTACTACTTTAAAAATGGTGGAGCAGGCGGGAATCGAACCCGCGTCCGCAAGCCCTCCACAGACAGTTCTACATACTTAGCTGTGTTGTTTAATTTAACTACACACTCACCAACGAGCAAGCAAATGTGGAGCGAGTCACCTTGGATTTAGCATTGTATTAAGTAACCCAATACAACACGAGTCTCTCTTTATGACGCTGCTGCAAGTTACCTTGCCCGACCGAGAGACCCTTCGGTGCAGCGTTCAGCCGGGATTAAGCGGCTAAAGCGTAAGTTTCGTCGTTTGCGACTATACTTTTTTCTAGTTTATTTACGAGGTGACTAGGCCTCGGTATGCCCTGCACTGCTTTGCAACCCACGTCGAAACCTAGTCAGCCCCTTGGTGTTTTTTCAACAGTACGCATGTGACACTTTGCTTTTAAACAAAGTTCAATGCATACTGCAATTATACGCACTTAGGATGCAAGCGGCTAATCTATTTGTTGTGAGCGCGCATGATTCTGCCTTTTTCGCGCTCCCAATCGCGGGCTTTTTCAGTATCGCGCTTATCATGCTGTTTTTTACCTTTAGCCAGACCGATTTGGACTTTGACGCGACCTTTGGAAAAATGCATATCCAACGGCACCAGCGTATAACCTGCCCGCTCTACCTTGCCAATCAGTTTTGCGATCTCTTCGTTATGCAACAGCAGTTTGCGAGTTCTGATTGCATCTGGCCTAATATGCGTAGAAGCAGCCCCAAGTGGCGTGACATGGCAGCCAATGAGATAAATTTCACCGCGCTGAATAATCACATAAGCTTCTTTGATATTCACACGATTATCACGAATTGCTTTCACTTCCCAGCCTTCAAGAACGATGCCAGCCTCATACTTTTCTTCTATGAAGTAATCAAAAAAGGCTTTTTTATTTTGTGCAATGCTCATAAAACTAAATATTTCTTGGCGAATAGCTTAAAATTGGCATTTTACTCTACTTATCAGCTTGTTCGTTTCAGCACCGGCAAGTTTTAAACTTTAAAACCTTACCCAAGCATAATATACATTTAAAATTCATTTGCATGTTCCAAGGAAAAACATGGCGCAAGTCAAAAAAACTGTCATCATTAATCACTCAGTAGCTGATATGTTCCTGCTGGTAGATGATGTATTAAAGTATCCTGAATTTCTACCCTGGTGTGATGGCGTTGATTTAATTCAACAGAATGCTGAATCTACGATAGCAACACTGCACATTGCATATCATGGCCTACATCAGAACTTCACCACTGAAAATACCAAAACCTTTCCCAGTGCAATGACAATTCATCTGAAAGATGGCCCCTTTAAACATTTGGATGGCGCCTGGCAGTTTTTGGCACTCAATGATGAGGCCTGCAAAATCGAGTTTTCACTTAACTATGAATTTGCAAATAATTTTCTGGAAAAAGTTATCGCTCCAGTTTTCAACCATATAGCAAACACTTTTGTTGACGGCTTTGTAGCGCGTGCTGATAAAATATATAAATCTACCAAGGATTTTTAATGGACAGCCAATCTGAAATTACCGTTGAAGTTGCTTACGCATTACCACACGAACAATTAATCGTTCCAGTTAAAGTAGCAACCAACTCCACTGCTGAAAATGCAATTTACGCATCTGGAATTATAAAAAAATTCCCAGAGATAGATTTAACTATCAATAAAATAGGAATTTTTGGCAAAGCAACCAGGTTAGATACCGTGCTGCGACACTTGGATCGGGTAGAAATATACCGGCCACTGATTGCCGACCCAAAAGAAGTGCGCAAACAACGTGCTGCCGATGGCAAGATTATGAAAAAAGGCGGTGGCGACTTACCAGCCTGACTTTAACATTTCACTCCGTAACAGATTAACGGAGTGAATTTAATCGCAATACTTCTCCACATCGCGCTGAGCTTCAACCTTTTTTCTGGCAATATCTTCATCACCCAGATAACTACGTTCACCTTTTGCATCAGTATCAAAAATTCTGCCGCCATTAGTATAGGTCGCCAGATTCCTTCTGGATATGGCACAATTTTCCTGCCTAACTTTCAACTCGGCCTGCTTGGCTGCGTCAACTTTTTTCTGCGCTTCAGCATCTTTAGCGCGCTGAGCGGCAGCTTCTTCTTTAGTTAGCGGCTTAGCTTCCTTGGAGACGATGGCACCATCTTTGTTAGTAATTACAGTCGTGCTATTTTCACTCGGGGTTGCAGGAGCCTGAACCGGTGCTTTGGTATTTTTTTTGCCTATAGACTCATTTTTAATATTTGATGGCGGCGGCACGTCACTGTAGCGCACTATGCCGTCTTTATCTTTCCATTTATAAATTTCGGCATGTGCCAACACTGGTACCAACGATGGCAATAATGCAACCCAAACCAAAAACACGCCTATCTTCATACCTACTACCTCATTTTAAATTAAGCCTCTACAATGTTATTGCTTATCAGGATTACAAGCAAGGCCACAGCAAACTGCATTAAAAAATATCGTCATAAATACCGATTAATTATTGAAATTTATAACCAGCACTCTCGCTAAGCTGCTCATAACTCTGTATAATTTCGTTTTGGGTAAAAGGATTTACGAATGCGTTTACTGCAACAAGCTCTTACATTTGATGATGTTTTATTGGTTCCAGCACACTCTAACGTGCTGCCACGCGAAGTGTCTCTTAAAACACAATTATCTCGCAACATCCAACTTAACATTCCACTTCTATCAGCAGCGATGGACACCGTAACGGAAGCGCCATTAGCAATTGCGCTGGCTCAAGAAGGTGGCCTAGGCTTTATTCACAAGAACATGACTGCGATGAAGCAGGCTGCGCATGTAGCACGTGTTAAACGTTTTGAATCCGGAATAGTTAACGACCCTATTACTATTCAAAGCCACATGACAGTGCGCGATGTGCTTACACTGACTCGCACCCACAAAATTTCCGGTATTCCAGTGGTTGATAACGGCAAAATCGTTGGTATTGTAACCAACCGTGATTTGCGCTTTGAAACCAATCTGGATCAACCCATCAGCAACATCATGACGCCGCGCAGCAAGTTAGTTACAGTGCGTGAAGGTGCTGCCAAGGATGATGTTATCCGCTTGCTACACCAATACCGCCTTGAGCGCGTGCTGGTCATTGATGCCGATGATACACTCAAAGGTTTGATTACCGTAAAGGACATACAAAAATCAACTGACCACCCTAACGCATGTAAAGATGCGCAAGGCAGATTACGCGTTGGCGCAGCTGTAGGTGTGGGTGAAGGTACTGAAGAGCGCGTTGCAGCATTGGCTGAAGCCGGCGTTGACGTGATTGTGGTAGATACCGCTCACGGCCACTCACAAGGGGTGCTGGACCGCGTAAAATGGGTTAAGAAAAACTACCCTCAAATTGATGTTATCGGCGGTAATATTGCTACTGCCAGTGCAGCACTGGCATTGGTAGATGCAGGTGCTGACGGCGTAAAAATCGGTATTGGCCCAGGTTCAATCTGCACTACACGTATCGTAGCCGGCGTTGGAGTTCCGCAAATCAGCGCAATTTCCAATGTTGAAGAGGCGTTAAGAGGCACCGGTGTGCCATTTATTGCTGACGGCGGTATTCGTTTCTCAGGTGACATCTCTAAAGCCATTGCAGCAGGCGCTTACAGCGTGATGTTAGGCGGCATGTTTGCCGGTACTGAAGAAGCCCCAGGCGAAATTGAGTTATTCCAGGGCCGTTCATATAAATCATACCGTGGCATGGGTTCTATTGGCGCGATGGAAAAAGGTTCCAGTGACCGTTACTTCCAGGACAACAACGGCAATGCAGACAAATTGGTGCCCGAAGGCATTGAAGGTCGCGTGCCTTATAAAGGCAGTGTGCTGGCAGTGATTCATCAGTTAATGGGTGGCTTGCGTGCTTCTATGGGCTATGTAGGTTGTGCCACCATTGATGAGATGCGCAACAAGGCTGAGTTCGTACAAATCACCTCTGCCGGTATGCGTGAATCTCATGTGCATGACGTGCAAATTACAAAAGAAGCTCCAAACTACCGCGTTGACTAAGTAATCCAAGAAATGGGCGGTTAATATCTAACCGCCCATTTTCCATTTTAATCTTCAAAATTTCACACAATCTATGCATTCAAAAATCCTTATCCTAGATTTTGGCTCACAAGTCACCCAACTCATTGCGCGCCGCGTGCGCGAAGCGCATGTGTATTGCGAAATACACTCCTGCGAAGTCACTGATGATTTTGTTAGAAACTTTGGCGCAGATGGCATCATCCTTTCAGGTAGCCATGCCAGTGTATATGAAGAAGAAACCGACAAAGCGCCGCAAGCTGTATTTGAATTAGGCGTACCGGTACTGGGCATCTGTTACGGCATGCAAACCATGGCGCAGCAGCTTGGCGGCAAGGTAGAAGCCGGACATAAACGTGAGTTTGGTTACGCCTCTGTACGCGCGCATGGCCACTCTGCCCTGTTCCGCGACATTCAGGACAGCACCAACGCTGAAGGCCACGGCCTGCTGGACGTATGGATGAGTCACGGTGACAAGGTGACTGAATTACCACCGGGCTTTAAAGTAATCGCCAGCAATGACACCACACCGATTGCCGCTATGGCTGATGAAGCCCGCAAATTCTATGCGGTGCAGTTCCACCCGGAAGTAACACACACCAAGCAAGGTCAGGCGATGCTGAACCGTTTTGTGCTGGAAATCTGCGCAGCCAAACCAGACTGGATTATGAAAGACCATATCACTGAAGCAGTTCAGAAAATTCGCGAACAAGTGGGTGATGAAGAAGTAATCTTAGGTTTATCGGGAGGCGTCGATTCAAGCGTTGCTGCTGCGTTGATTCACCGAGCTATTGGCGACCAGCTGACCTGCGTGTTTGTTGACCACGGCCTGCTGCGCCTGGATGAAGGCAAAATGGTCATGGAAATGTTTGCCGGCCGCCTGCATGCAAAAGTAATCCATGTAGATGCTACTGAGCAATTCATGGGTAAACTTGCCGGCGTAAGCGACCCGGAAGCAAAACGTAAAATCATCGGTAAAGAGTTTGTTGAGGTTTTCAAAGCCGAAGCAGCAAAACTAAAAGCTGGTAATGGCGGCCATAAGGGCGCAACATTCCTAGCACAAGGCACAATTTATCCGGATGTGATCGAATCTGGCGGCGCAAAATCCAAAAAAGCCGTGACGATTAAAAGCCACCACAACGTGGGCGGCCTGCCGGAACAGTTAGGTTTAAAATTACTGGAACCACTGCGCGACCTGTTCAAAGACGAAGTACGCGAACTTGGCGTTGCTTTAGGCCTGCCAGCTGAAATGGTGTATCGCCATCCGTTCCCAGGCCCAGGCTTGGGTGTGCGTATTCTTGGTGAAGTGAAGAAAGACTTTGCTGATCTATTGCGCCGTGCTGATGCTATTTTCATTGAAGAATTACGCAATACAGTAGATGAGAAAACTGGCAAGACTTGGTACGAGCTTACCAGTCAGGCATTTACCGTGTTTTTACCAGTTAAATCAGTTGGCGTAATGGGCGATGGCCGTACTTATGATTACGTTGTTGCCTTACGCGCAGTAGTCACCAGCGACTTTATGACCGCACATTGGGCTGAGTTGCCTTACTCATTGTTAGGCCGCGTTTCTAACCGTATTATTAATGAAGTACGCGGTATTAACCGCGTTGTTTATGACGTTTCCGGCAAACCGCCGGCAACGATTGAATGGGAATAATAGAAGGAGAAATTTATGAGTCGTGCATTTGTAAATGAAGAAAGATTTGAACAGGCTGGCGGCGAAGAGCTTGTAGAGCGTCCAATCAGCGAGCATCCTAACTATGTCACTCCAACTGGCGCGCTTGAATTGCAAACACAGGAAGAAGCGCTGGTAGCAGAACTCAACAGCCTGAAAGATGCACACGATGATACTTTCTCAAAAGACAAGGTATCAGAAATCGAACGTGACCTGCGTTATGTTCGCGCACGCCTGGACTCAATTATTCTGGTTGATCCAAAGTCACAAAACCACGATACAGTTTTGTTTGGTGCGATAGTGGAAGTTGAAGACGATGAAGGCGGTCTCCATACATTCCATATCGTTGGTGAAGATGAAGCAGATGCTTCCATTAACAAAGTTAGCTGGGTTTCCCCGCTAGCCAAGTCATTGATCGGCCATAAAATTGGCGACACTGTTAACTGGCAGCGCCCAGCCGGTAATTTGAATTTGGAAGTTCTGGATATCCATTACGAATCATGAATGTTACTCAAGCCATTTTAGAACGCCGCTCGATCAAGGCGTACGACCCTCAGCACAAAATGTCTGAGCAAGAGATCGCCAAGCTGATGTCATTAGCGATGCTGTCCCCTACCGCATTCAACATCCAGAACTGGCGTTTTGTTGTTGTGACAGACGCGGCCTTACGCAAAGAAATCCGTGCAGCCAGCTGGGATCAGGCGCAAGTGGAAGAAGCTTCCGTTTTAATCGTGCTAACAGCAGACTTGCATGCATGGAAAAAACAGCCTGAGCGTTACTGGGAAAATGCACCGAAACCGGTACAGGATTATCTGGTTCCTGCTATCGGCCAGTATTACAGGGGAAAAGAACAGGTACAGCGCGATGAGGCCATGCGCTCATGCGGCATGGCAGCGATGACCATTATGCTCGCTGCAAAAGAAATGGGCTATGACACCTGCCCTATGGATGGCTTTGATTTTGATGCAGTAGCAAAGCTACTAAACCTGCCGGATGACCATACGCCAGTGATGTTTGTGGTTGTAGGCAAAGCCGCAAAAGAAGCTCAACCGCGCGGCGGCCAATTGAAAATGGAAGAAGTTGTGGTTTACAACAGGTTTTGATTTTTAAGAAAGTAATAAATGTTAATTAGTAACAACATCACCATGCAGTTTGGCGCCAAGCCACTGTTTGAAAACATTTCCGTCAAGTTCGGCGATGGTAACCGCTATGGTTTGATCGGCGCCAACGGCTGCGGCAAATCCACCTACATGAAAATTCTGGCCGGTGTGCTGGAACCAACTGCGGGCAATCTTTCTCTCGATAACCATGAGCGCATGGCTTTCTTGAAACAAGATCAGTTCGCGTATGAAGATCAACGCGTACTAGATGTGGTTATGATGGGTCATGAACAGATGTGGAAAGCCAACGTAGAGAAAAATGCGATCTACGCCAATCTGGAAGCCACTGAAGATGACTACATGCGAGCAGCCGAACTGGAAGCCGTGTTCGCAGAATTTGATGGCTATACCGCTGAAGCACGTGCAGGCGAGTTGTTATTAGGTGTTGGTATACCGATTGAACAGCATACCGGCCCGATGAGTGCAGTTGCGCCAGGCTGGAAACTGCGTGTGTTGCTGGTTCAGGCGCTATTCGCCAACCCGGACATTTTGCTGCTAGATGAGCCTACCAACAACCTGGACATTAACACCATTCGGTGGCTGGAAGACATACTGAACAACCGCAGCTGTACCATGATCATCATCTCTCATGACCGCCACTTTTTAAATCAGGTCTGTACACATACCTGTGACATGGACTACGGCAAGCTTGCGGTTTACCCAGGTAACTATGATGATTACATGGAAGCCAGCACCGCAGCACGTGCGCAGCAGGCTAAAGATAACGCCAAAGCCAAGCAGCAAATTGCCGACTTACAGGACTTTGTGCGCCGCTTCTCTGCCAATGCTTCTAAAGCTAAACAGGCCACCAGCCGCGCTAAACAAATCGATAAAATCAAGGTTGAAGAATTTAAACCTTCTTCACGTCAGTATCCGTTTATTCGTTTTGAATATGATGATCGTGAAAAACTGCACCGCAATGCCGTTGAGTTGAAAAAACTCAGCCACGGCTTTGACCATCTGCTATTCAATGACATCGACATGATGTTTGAAGCAGGCGAAAAAGTAGCGATTATCGGTGAAAACGGTATCGGTAAAACCACATTCCTGCGCTGCCTGGCCGGTGATTTACAACCTAAACACGGCGAAGTGAAATGGGCTGAAAAAGCTAAAATCGGCTATTTTGCTCAGGATCATGAGTACGAGTTTGAACAAGGTGAAGACCTGTTCGAGTGGATGTCAAAATTCACGCAGCAAGGTGACGATGACCAGACCGTACGCAGCATGCTAGGCCGTTTGCTGTTCTCGGGTGAAGACACCAAGAAATCAGTCAAAGTGCTGTCAGGCGGCGAAAAAGGCCGTATGCTTTACGGCAAACTGATGCTGGCACGCACTAACGTATTGCTGATGGATGAGCCGACCAACCACATGGACATGGAATCTATTGAAGCACTGAATACTGCGCTGGATAAATACAAAGGCACATTATTCTTTGTCAGTCATGACCGTGAGTTTGTAAGCTCTATCGCTACGCGCATTCTGGAAATCAAGGCCGATGGTATTGTAGACTTTACCGGTAATTACGAAGATTACCTGCTCAGCCAGGGTGTTGAGTAATCACGTTAAGAATCATTGCAGTAATTTAATTCAGCACCGCGGCAATCGCGGTGCTGAATTTACTCCCTCCTAGCACTCTAGCGGAATATCACAGCACGCATGTCCTACTCATCCGCACAGCACTGCCTGCAAGAAGTATTTGGCTACACCTCATTCCGTGGCGAACAAGAAGCGATCGTTGACCATATTATCAGCGGTGGTGATGCACTGGTATTAATGCCTACCGGTGGCGGAAAATCACTGTGTTATCAACTACCTGCACTATTGCGTGACGGCGTTGCAATTATTGTGTCGCCACTCATTGCCCTCATGCAGGATCAGGTAGACACTTTGCAGCAGCTAGGTGTCTCCGCAGCTTTTCTGAACTCCAGCCTGGATGCTCAAGCCGCCAATGCAATCAGTGATCAATTGATGCAAGGCAATCTAAAAATCCTCTACGTTGCGCCAGAACGTTTGCTGACTGGTAACTTTCAGCATCTGCTGGAACAGCTTCATAGCCGTGTTGGTATCGCATTATTCGCGATTGATGAAGCACACTGCGTATCGCAATGGGGCCATGATTTCCGCCCGGAATACCGCAAACTGACTGTGCTGCACGAGTGCTTTCCGCATGTCCCGCGCGTTGCGCTGACCGCTACCGCTGACGCGCCTACCCGTGCTGAAATTGTGGAACGACTCAACCTGGAAAATGCGCATCAGTTCGTTTCCAGCTTCGATCGCCCAAATATCCGCTATCGCATCACACAAAAGAACAATGCGCGCCAGCAACTGGAAGCTTTTCTTGAAGCAGAACATCCGAATGATGCCGGCATTATTTATTGCCTATCGCGTCGCAAAGTAGAAGAAACTGCTGATTGGCTGAAATCGCGCGGCTGGAATGCACTGCCCTACCATGCCGGGCTAGATGCGGCGCTACGCAATACAAACCAACGCAAGTTCCTGCGCGAAGAAGGCATCATTATGGTGGCGACGATTGCGTTTGGCATGGGCATCGATAAACCCAACGTGCGCTTTGTGGCTCACCTTGATTTACCCAAAAGCATGGAAAGCTACTATCAAGAAACCGGCCGTGCCGGACGCGATGGCCTGCCTGCAAATGCATGGATGACTTACGGTTTGGGTGATGTAGTCAGCATGCGCCAGATGCTGGATTCCGGCGATGCTCCCGAAGAACGCAAGCAGGTTGAAAGAAGAAAACTCGACGCCCTGCTGGGCTTCTGTGAATCTACCGGCTGCCGCCACCAGACCATATTGCGCTACTTTGGCGAGCAGCATGACGGCAACTGCAACCAGTGCGACAACTGTCTGGAACCAGTGGATACCTGGAACGCCACACAGGCTGCAAAGATGGCACTCTCTTGCGTGTACCGTACCGGGCAAAGGTTTGGCGTTGTACACCTGATTGATGTTTTGCTTGGTAAAAACAATGCCAGGGTTGAACAATTCCAGCATCACCAGCTCAGCACATTTGGCATAGGCAAAGCATTGTCGCAGCAGCAATGGAGCAGTGTTTTTCGCCAATTGGTAAGCGGCGGTTATCTGGAAACTGACATCGAGGCCTACGGCGGCATCAAGCTCACTGAAGCAAGCCGTCCGGTACTGCGCAACGAAACTGAAGTCTGGCTACGTAGAGATGAAGACACCTCCAAACACAAATCCAGTAAAGCAGAACGTGGTGCCCGGATTAAAGAAGGTTATGCCGAAGCCAACGATGACCCGCTGTGGCATGCACTGAAAGCCAAACGAACCGAGCTTGCCAAAGATCAAGGCGTACCGCCCTACGTCATATTCCATGACAGCACTTTATTGGAAATCCTTACCCAGAAACCCGGCAGCCTGACTGAGATGGGAAATATCAGCGGTATAGGCCAGGCCAAACTAGCGCGCTACGGCGATGACTTTTTGCAAGTGCTTGAAGATTTTGCCAATGGAGTCGCTTAAATAAACGCTGTGCTTAGTAAAAATATCCGATTTTAGATTACCGTGAATTTGACAAAGTGTTGTAAAATTACGTCTGGCGGGCCTCCCCGCATTGTGAAGTAGCCAATCTGGTCAGGTGCGGAAGCAAGCAGCCACAACTATTAAGCAAGTGCCGGGGTAAAGGCTCGCCTCTTCTTTTTGTAGATAGCGCTTAATTTAGCCAAAATCACAAATAAATCCCCCAAACTTACAGACGAAAAGGCAATTTTCAGCTAAAGTTTACACTATGTCATATCAAGTTCTAGCGCGTAAATGGCGCCCAAAATCCTTTGAAACACTGGTCGGCCAAGACCATGTTGTGCGCGCCCTCACCAACGCCCTGGAACAGAATCGTTTACATCATGCCTACCTATTTACCGGTACGCGTGGTGTAGGAAAAACCACCCTCGCCCGCATTCTGGCTAAATCGCTTAACTGTGAAACCGGTATTACCGCAAAGCCCTGCGGTGTTTGTAACGCCTGTATAGAAATTGACAAAGGCCGCTTTGTTGATTTAATCGAGGTTGATGCGGCAAGCAACACGCAGGTAGACGCCATGCGCGACTTGCTGGATAACGCCCAATACGCACCAACATCCGGGCGCTTTAAGGTATATATCATCGATGAAGTGCACATGCTCTCAAAAAGTGCTTTCAATGCGATGTTAAAAACGCTGGAAGAACCGCCTGCACACGTTAAATTCATACTTGCAACCACAGACCCGCAAAAAGTACCGGTTACCGTGCTGTCGCGCTGCCTGCAATTCAACCTGCGCCAGATGGCAGGCACTTCCATTGTCGGTCATTTGCAAAACATACTTGGCCAGGAAGGCATACAGTTTGAGCCAACAGCGCTACACCTTATTTCACGTGCCGCAGATGGCAGTATGCGTGACGCGCTATCACTCACCGACCAGGCCATCGCCTATGGCAGCCAAACCGTGAATGAGGCGGAAGTTCGTGCCATGCTGGGAGCGATAGACCAAAGTTATTTGTATCAGCTGTTAAATGCACTGCTGGCTGGTGATGGCGGCAGCCTCATCAATCAGGCCAAGCTAATGGAAGAAAGAAGTATTTCTTTTGAGGCCGCCTTAAATGATTTCGCGCAACTGCTACATCAAATCGCGATTACGCAGACCGTGCCTGAAAGCGTTGCTGATGACTTGCCAGAACGCGAACAGTTACTGTCGCTGGCGCAAAAAATTAGCCCTGAAACCTTGCAACTGTATTACCAGATTGCATTGCTGGGTCGCCGAGACATTGGCCTGGCGCCTGACGAATTTTCCGGTTTTACCATGAGCCTGTTGCGCATGCTCGCCTTTACACCGAATGAAGCTGGCACCGCTGCTGCGAGCAAAGTAAGTGCAACAACCCAAACCAGGCCACCTGCTGCAACACCAGTGGCAGCTCCACCTGCAGCCCCAGCAAGAGTAGCGCCGGTAATGACCAAGCAAGTTACTGAACCGGCAATATCTGCTACAGAAACACCGGCTCCAGTTAGTCCTGTAACTGTTTCAGCAGCAATGGAAACATCAGCCTATTCTGAATCAGGCAGCACCTTTAACGGCAACTGGCGCGGCCTGGTGGATGAGCTGAAACTGGGGCTTGCCAGAGAGTTGGCCAAGCACTGCGAACTGGTTGCTTACGATGAACACAGCATTTCGCTAAGCGTGCCAGAAGCACAGAAACACCTGTTATCACCGAATTACCAGGAGAAACTGGGCAGCGCTATTGCGCAGTATTTTGATAAGAAAATAAAACTGCAATTCAGTATTGGCGGCACCGGCAACACCCCAGCCAAACAGATTTCGCAGGAAAAAGCGCAGGCACAGGCCAATGCAGAAACTGCGATTGAAGAAGACGGTTTCGTGCAGGCGCTGATTAATGATTTTGGGGCAACGATTATCCCCAATTCAATCAAACCTATCTAAGAACTCCAATTTCTTCATTATGCCTTACGGGTGCAACTGAATTTTTTAAACTATAAATATCATCGAAGGAGATAAAAATGATGAAAGGTGGCATGGGCAATTTAATGAAGCAAGCCCAGCAAATGCAGGCGAATATGCAAAAAGCGCAGGAAGAACTGGCACACATTGAAGTTGAAGGCGTTGCAGCTAACGGCTTGGTGAAAGTGCAGATGACCTGTAAAAATGAAGTGAAACGCGTAACTCTGGATGACAGCGTCATGGACGACAAGGAAACGCTTGAAGACCTGCTTGTGATCGCACTAAAGGACGCTACGGCCAAAGCCGAGGCTACCGCATCATCTCGCCTATCCAGCTTTATGCCTGCCGGTATGAAGTTACCGTTCTAATTTCAAATTAATAAGCAGCAATGAAAAACCCGCCGGCACTTGAGCAATTAATCGAAAGCCTACGCTGCTTGCCGGGCGTTGGGCCGAAGTCAGCTCAACGCATGGCCTATTACCTGTTACAGCGTGATAGACAAGGCGCAAATAAATTAGCCTCTGCATTGGATAGCGCCTTACAGGTAGTTGATCATTGCAAGCTATGTAATACCTTCAGCGAGCAGCCCATCTGTCCGTTATGTGAGTCCGACCAGCGAGACAGCACAGTATTGTGCGTAGTTGAAATGCCCACCGACCTGATGATGTTGGAAAATACCAGAACTTATAACGGCATGTATTTCGTGCTGATGGGCAGGCTATCACCGCTGGATGGTGTAGGCCCCAAGGAAATCCATCTGGACAAGCTGATTAAACGTGCGCAGGATGGCGTGGTACAGGAAGTAATTCTGGCTACCAACTACACGGTAGAAGGTGACGCAACCGCACATTACATCAGCGAACTGCTGCGTGCGCGTGGCATTAAAGTCAGCCGAATCGCCCGTGGCATGCCTATGGGTGGCGAGATCGAGTATGTCGATAGCGGAACACTGGCGCAGGCGATGCTGGAGCGCAGAAGCATATAGGCAAAAAGTATTTATACCCCCTACCTACTCAGCCACCAGCAACAGCAAGCAACAGGTAATAGCGCGCAAAACCAAATACAGCGCATAACCCCACCAGCTTGATAATACTCAAATTCTGTTTCACCAATAACCACAAAGCCAGCAGCGCCAGTATTACAGCAGTAATATCCACTTGATTGTAACTGTGCTCAGGAAAGAAAACATGCTGCGCAAAAAACAGCGCCAGGCTGAGAATCACGCCAACCACAGCAGCAGTAATACCAGTAAGCGGTGCTGATAATTTCAAATTATTCTGGGTAGACTCAATAAGCGGTGCGCCTACAAATATAAACAAAAATGAAGGCAGGAAGGTGAAGAAAGTTACCACGCAGGCGGCAGCCACGCCTGACAGTAATGGATAATCAGCACCGAACACTGACTGTGTCCAGCCACCAACAAACCCGACAAATGCAACCACCATAATCAACGGGCCTGGCGTAGTTTCGCCCAGCGCCAGCCCATCGATCATTTGATGCGGTGTAAGCCAATGATAATGCTCTACAGCGCCTTGATACACATACGGCAACACAGCATATGCGCCACCAAAGGTCATTAGCGCCGCCTTGGTAAAAAACCAGGCCATCTGCGTTAAAACCGATTGCCAACCATAAATCAAAGCAAGCGCAGCAATTGCAATGAGCCACATCCCCAATCCTGCCGCCAGATATTTCAGCATTTTCTTCATGCTAAATTTTGCGTGTTCAGGTGATAGTGTATCGTCATCAATCACAGCTTTAACATGTTGCTTGCTGCTACTGTGATGAGCCTTGATAACATTGAATTGCTGCGGAAAATAATGATGTCCAATAGATCCCAGCAAAGCTGCCGTAAGTACAATCCAGGGGAACGCCAGATCAAATTGACTAATAGCCACAAAAGCGAATAAAGCGATACCCCACAGCAATTTATGCTTGAGTACTCGCAAGCCTATTCGATAAGCGGCAAACAATACAATTGCCACCACCGCAGGTTTAATGCCATAAAGCATTGCCGCAATCTGTGGTAAATCCCCGTAACGCATATAAACCCAGCTTAAGGCGATTAAAATAAGCAATGAAGGCAATACAAACAAACCGCCGGCAATGATGCCACCCCAGGTTCGGTGCATAAGCCAGCCAATATAAGTAGCCAGCTGCTGCGCCTCCGGGCCGGGTAACACCATGCAGTAATTCAGGGCGTGTAAAAAGCGCTTGTCGGAAATCCAGCGCTTTTTATCAACCAGGTCCTGATGCATCATGGCGATTTGCCCGGCAGGCCCGCCAAAGCTCAGCAAACCAAGCTTGAACCAATAAGCTGTTGCCTCGCGCAAGGTTGGCGGAATTAACGGATTATCGTCCGGATTAATATCATCAGTTTTTGTCATCAATCAGCTTCAGCAACTCTAGAGGTGCATTAACAAACACATCAGCACCCCAGTTTTCGGGTTGATCTGCCTCGCCCAGATATCCGTACATGGCAACCACAGTCTGCATGCCGGCAGCACGTCCAGCTTCTATGTCGCGTTCGGCATCACCGACATACCAGCAGCGCTGCGGGCTCACCCCAGCCTGCTCACAAGCAAGAAACAGCGTATCAGGATATGGCTTAGGCCGTGGTGCATCATCTCCGCTCACAACGCAGGCGGCACGTTCCAGCAAGCCGATATTCTGCAACAAGGGCTGCGTGAAGCGGCGTGGCTTATTGGTCACGACACCCCACGGTACCGTTTTGTTATCCAGCGTTTCCAATAGCTCAGCCACACCGTCAAACAAAATCGGTTTACGTGTCAGCACCTGGTCATATAGCGCAAGATACTCTTCACGCATCGCCTCAAAGCTTTCATCCTCAGGTGACAAAGCAAAACCCACTGACAACAATCCTCTGGAGCCATGCGAAGCAAATGGCCGAATAGTCGCTAAAGGTAATATCGTCAACCCATGCCGCTCGCGCTGCAGATTCAGTGCATAAGCCAGGTCATGAGCAGTATCAACCAGGGTGCCATCCAAATCAAATAGAATCATCCTGGAACCCTGTTATTTAGCAAGTTGAGTGTGCATGAGGTAATTAACTGATACATCCTCACCCAAGCGGTAATGCTGGGTAATCGGGCTGTAACTCATGCCCTTCAGGCCGGATATATCAAGGCCGGCATTTCTGGCCCAATTTGATAACTCAGATGGTTTGATAAACTTTGCATAATCATGTGTGCCCTTGGGCAGCATATTCAATATGTATTCCGCACCTATTACTGCAAACAGATAGGCTTTGGTGTTTCTATTAATCGTAGAAAAAAATACTGACCCGCCGGGTTTAACCAGCCTGGCGCAAGCAGCTACCACAGCGGCAGGGTCTGGCACATGCTCCAGCATTTCCATGCAAGTCACCACATCAAAGCCGGCAGTTTGCTCACTGGCAAGCTGCTCGACTGACACTAATCGATAATCGACTTTTGCCCCACTCTCGAGTTGGTGCAATTTGGCGACATTCAATGCTTTTTCACCCAGATCGATTCCGGTTACATGAGCACCTTTGAGATACATGGATTCAGACAAGATACCGCCGCCACAACCTACATCCAGCACACGCTTATCTTTCAAATCAACTATGCTATCAATATAGTTTAGCCGTAACGGATTGATCTCATGCAGGGGCTTGAACTCACTGTTTTTGTCCCACCACTTGTGTGCCAAATCACCGAACTTTTTCAGCTCGATTTCATCAGCGTTTACTGTTTGTGAGATTTTAGCTTCGGTTGCCATTTTTGAATAATTTCCTTTAATTCCATTGGTTCTATATTGGCATAGAGACCGTTACTGTAACGTAGTTCACCTGCAACCCAAGTATGCGTTACATGCTCACGACCACAGGTGTAGACTAAATGAGAGATCGGATCATAACAGGGCGAGCTGGTTAAATCGCCCAATCTCACTGCAGCAAAGTCAGCCTTTTTGCCGACTTCAATGCTCCCAATTTTATCATCCATACCCAAGGCTTTGGCAGCATTGATAGTAACCATTTCCAGTGCCTGATACGCTGGCAACGAAGTAGGATCTTCACTTGCACCCTTAGCAAGAAGCGCAGCCAATCGCATCTCTGCAAACATATCCAATCTATTGTTGCTAGCGGCGCCATCAGTACCTATGCCTACATTAACACTGTTTTTTAACAATGAAGATACTGGTGCTATACCACTGCCTAATTTCAAATTGGAACTTGGGCAATGCGCGATATGACAGCCATGTTCTGCGAGCAACTCAATTTCATTTGGCAGCAGATGTACACCATGTGCCGCCAGAAAACCCGGCCCCAGCAAACCCAGCCCCGCCATTCGCTGTATTGGCCTGATGCCGAATTCGGCTTCACTTTGGCTAATTTCATCACGCGTTTCGTGCAGGTGAGTGTGGATACCCAACCCCAGTTGCTCAGCATAAACGACAACTTTTTCAAAGGTCTTATCGGATACGGTATAAGGAGCATGTGGTGCTATAAATGACTTGATCATAGGGTTGCTGCGCCAGCTATCATGCGCCTCAAAACCTTTTTGCAAATAGTCATCCGCATCTGACGCATAATTATTTGCAAACTCTGATACGAACAGGCCTAAATTTGCGCGCATCCCCGCCTGATTAACAGCCGCAACAGTAGCTTGCGGGAAAAAATACATATCATTAAAACAGGTTGTACCACCACTTAACATTTCTGCACAGGCATGTAATGAAGCATCTTGCACGTAATCATAAGAAACTACAGCACGCTCTGCTGGCCATATATGCTCATTCAGCCACTGCATCAACGGCAGATCATCCGCTATGCCACGCATTAGATTCATGGCAGCATGCGTATGCAGATTAATGAGACCAGGCATCAGGATATGATCATCAAGACTCACCAGATTTGAAGTTGCATATCGACCTCTGGCTTGAGCAATAGGTAGCAAGTCGACTATGGTGCCCGCCTGCACTATTACAGAGTAGTGTTCCAATAATGGACTGCCAGCAACTACTGTCGCTACCCATTGCGCCTCAATAATGAGGTCAACATTCTTTCCAGACTGCGCTGATTCATTCATTGTCATCATGGCACTCATTCTACCAATAAAAAAGCCCCGCAATTGCGAGGCTTTTTCCTAAATACTTAAATTTTATTAAAAATTAAGTATCAGCTTATCTTACTTACACTCATTTTCTGGGTGCTGTCTTTCACCAGTAATAACTACTCGACGGTTAGGTGCCAGGCATTCAATCAGTTTCTTGCCTTTTACGCCTTTGCAATCAACCACAGGTTGAGATTCACCTTTACCAACAGCGCGAATACGACCAGCATCAATACCATGTGAAACTAGGTGTTGTTTAACAACTTCAGCACGTTTCTCTGAAAGTTTCTGGTTGTATTGTTCTGAACCGATACGGTCTGTATGACCAATCACAACAACAACGTCGAACTCTGGATGTGCTTTCAATGTAGAAACAACATCATCCACTTCAACCACAGCGTCACCATTCAACTTGAACTTGTCAAAGCCAAACAGTCTTTCAGCTTGCAATGTAACTGTTTGAAATTTTGGCTGGCATGCTGGCTCAGCAGCAACAGGAGCTGGTGCCGGAGCTGGTTCTGGAGCAGCAACTGGCGCTGGTGCAGGTTCAGCAGCAGCCACTACAGGCGCAGCTTCTGGAGCGCCAAAGCGGAAGATAGCGCCTAAACTCAACAATGTATTACCAAGAGTGCCATCTGCATCAAAAGTTGTACCTGGAGCTTTAGCATCTGAACGGCTCCATTGGTGACGTAAGTCAGCTTGCAAACCAAAAGTGTCGTTAAACAGGTACTGAGCGCCAAGGCCAACATTTGCTAACCATGATGTTTTAGTACTGTTGTTAAGTGCGGCAAAGTTGCTGTAGTCAACATCATTACGCGCAATGCCCAAACCAGCCAATAAGAATGGACGGAATTTCTCACGGCTAAACATATACAAAGCATCTACACCCAAAGTAGTTTGCTTGTAACGACCACCAACACCAGCAATGTTAGTGTCTTCACTCGCACGGTTATAACCTAAACCACCTTGAATATCCCAACTTGGAGATAACTCTTTACCTAATTTAATGAAAGCGCCTCCGCCATTGTTAGCGTCCAAGTCGCTGTCTGTATCCATGTAGCTAATACCTGGTACTGCATACCAAGCGCCACGGTACATGTCTTCCGCTATTGCTGCAAATGTCGCCAAACCTAAAGTGGTTGCAACTGCAATACTAATAATATTCTTCTTCATTCGATTTACTCCTAATTTGTAATGTAGCCCCACTGCAAATAATACTCACACTAAGCACCATACGCAACGCTTAAACACAGGAAAGCACTGATTAAAAACAACATTTGTTGCTATTTTACAACACAATTTACAGCAATTTACGTATTGCTGTAATTTTAGCAGAGTCCAGCTTAAATTTACGCTGATTGCCTACACAGACGCCCCCTCTAAAACCCATATAGCTTGGGTTAAATTCCTTAACTTTTGCTACATGTTGTATTGCCAAGGAACCAGCCAAACCAAATATTAAATTATGCGCACGGACATTTTGACTAAATTTATTAAACTCTTCTTCTGTAAAATAATCTAAAAAAGTAGTACCGTTTTTAATTGCTGTATCGAGCATTACGCCATAAAAACCTGCGTTTTTAATAGATGAAATCAAGCTAAATGGGTACTTATATTCAGCAAACAATACGGCAATCAATTTCAAGCCACTCTTTACCAAAGGCTCCAATGCAGATAAACATGACTCATAGTCAGAAAGCCTGTTTTCACCATCATCAAAAAAACCAATTTTAATAATATCAACGCCTGTCTTTGCCAACTGCGCGACTTGCTCAGCTATGAATTGAGGCTTCATCGGCAAATCACCGATTGTAGCGCTAGTTAATTTGCGAGTTGAATTGCTGACAACTTTTACATAGCTGACTATTTCTGAAATTGTCACTAAAGGCAAGGCACCCAAAGCGCCTTGAGCGGGGTCCTTCAAGTCGATGAAATCAGCACCATTCTCTAGCGCAATCTGCGCCTCTTCAATGGAAGTAACACTTATCAAAAGCTGAGTCATAGTTGCTGATTAAGCCAGATTCTCATCATTTAAATCAGCCTGATGATTCTCAACCACCTCCACCAGCCAAGACCAGGCTTCCAGTTCGCGCTCACCGGCAGTTTTTTCAATTGCAATCCATAAATAATCCATTTCCTGCTGAATCTTTTCCATCGGCAATCTTTTCAACCTACTGACCAACACCGCTAATTCAATAACAGCCGCCTGCGCACGATTAAATCCTTGAAAAGGTGCATGTTGTACCTCATGAACAACTTCTAAAAACAGCTGTGGCCTCACTAAATCATCTTCAACCTTAACCAACTTTAGCTCTTTATGCGCCAGCGTATCTGCCAAGCGATAACCTGCAACTTTTTCAGCAGGCAATAGACTCCAAACCTGACGCCCAACCAAAGCTCCGGCAAATATCCGTACATCATCTGTTAAATTCAGCACAGCTTGACCCGAAGTCAGTATGTTCTGCAACGTGGTTGATGGCTTATATGGCGAAATAACGACCAAGCCGTCCTGCATACGAATACCAAATGGCGTCACATGCACATCACCCTGCCCATTGACAGTGCTTACAATCGTTTCATAAATCATATATTGAATATCTAACAGTTTTTATTGCGTTTTTCTTTTAACGAAACTTCACGATGTGCGGTCTTGGCCATTTTGTTGGCTGGCAGACTGGCAACACCCCAATCCAATTCCTGATCTTGCACATAACGTTTTTTTAATTGCCAGGCAATTTGCGCACGCGCCAGTTCGACACCCAGATAAAAAGCATGGGAAGCATCATCATCAACTTTCAGGCTGGGATATAAGGCAAACGGGTCAATGCTCTCAAACAAACCGTCACGGTTATAAACATGCAAGCCATCCTCACTTACCTGAATGCGAAAACTGGGATCTTTAATCTGCGCGGCAATTTCTTTAATTTCATCGGCACTGTAGGTAAATGGGCGCCTGTCGTGCAAACCCAATAAACCGTTGCTATAGCTTCGCGGCAGCCTGTTATCACATTTGGCGGCAAACATTACACGTCGGGCGAGATCTGCTTCAGCTATTGCATGAACAGCATGCGGGCTCACTGATGTCGCCAACACAGCGTTAATATTCAGCTCACTAATCATGCCGAACAACAAGGCATTGATGCCCGTCGTATCGGCATCGGTAAGCTCGGTCAGGTTGCCAATACCCATCATAATTTGAATATCAGGATATTTTTTACGTAACTTTTGATAACGAACGATGGAATCGGTCAGCCCGAAATGTATGGGATCCAGAATAGCATCGGCAATGAAAGGCTTACCGGCTTTAATACAAGACTCTATCGCACGATACAATGAAGGCAGACTATGCGGCTTTGCTGGAATTAATACTGGCGTGGAGGCAACTTCATTTGCTATCCATAAGGTTTTTTCAGTAAGGCTTAGCAGATAATCAGCACCAGAATGCCCTGCTGTGAGCAGATCATCGGTATTTAATGAATCAACACTGACTTTAATACCAAGCTGCTTTAATGCCTTGATTGCGTCTGCCAAATGCGGGAATGGTATGCCGGGCAGACAACCAAGATCAATCACATTTGCGCCCCGAGCAATATACTGTTGTGCCTTTTCAATGATAGCCTCAATACTCAAATCAGGAGCATCCACGATTTCAGCAAAAATCCGCACGCTATACTGGCTCAAATCAGGTGTTACTCCGGCATGTCCGAAATACTGTGGCAAATCTTTTAAATCCGCTGGGCCACGCTCAACCGGAATGCCATATTGCACCTCCAGTTTAGTTAAATCTCCCTGACACAAACCCGGCACGATCACTTTATCGGCATCACCGGTTTGCTTAAGCCTGCGTGCGATCAAATCAGGCGTCATTAGCGATGCGACAGATACACCAATTTGCTCAACACGGTATTTGAATGGCTGCGTTTTAGGATTGGTTTGAACCTCGCTCAGCACCTTGTGCAGGCTTTTTTCTGCAAGTTTACCAGTTAAAAAAAGGAGATTCTGAGTCATGGCTCAACACTATACGAGCGCTTGTAACCTGTTTTGGATTGACTGCGCCAAACTCTGCATGTCAGCAACAACCGTTGTTGCTTCGAATGCTTTAAGTTTATCGATATTATCCAAATCAATTTTACGTGGATAAACTTTAACAACATTTTCACGCGGTGCTTCAGACTCCAACTCCGGCGCCGTATCACAGGCAAAGACGATGCTTGGCACCCTTGTTTTTCCGGCTTGTGCATATAAATTAGTTACCAGACTGTCGGAGAAACCATAAGCCATTTTAGCAATAGTATTGGACGTAGCCGGCGCAATCACCAAGGTATGGTATTTACCGTGATAAAACAGTTCAACCGGAACACTGCTTGCAGTTTTATCCTGATATATACGGTGACCAGTATGAATCAACTGTTCCTGAAAACCATACTGCTGAATAATCTCAGCCGCAGCCTTGCTTAAAAAAACATCTACATCTTTTAACGTTTTTAATATGGCAAGGGATTCACGAAGATAATGGCCAGAACCGGTAATGGCCCATGCTAGACGTTGATTCATTTAGTCACCAACTTTCACACCAGCGCCAATGTGGCCGGCATATAAACTTATAGATAACTACTTACTGATAACTAGCGCCTGATAATTGATTTTATCAGGCGCTATAATTTACTACACGCTGAATGGATGCTCAATTACGATAGTCTCATCACGTTCCGGACCGGTAGAAACAATTGCAATCGGAACGCCACAAACCGATTCCAAACGCTTCAGGTAATTCTGTGCGTTTTTAGGTAGGCCATCCCAGGTTTTAACACCGAAAGTGCTTTCGGTCCAACCAGGCATAGATTCGTAGACTGGTTTACAACCTTCAACGTCATCTGCGCCTACTGGTAACAAATCTATTTTCTTACCATCCAACTCATAACCAACACAGATATTAAGTAACTCAATACCATCCAGCACATCCAGTTTGGTAATACACAAACCAGTCAGGCCGTTAATCATGGCAGAACGGCGCAGTGCAGCAGCATCAAACCAGCCACAGCGACGTTTACGTTTAGTCACTGTACCAATTTCCTGGCCTTTGTTAGACATCTGATAGCCTGGTGTGCCCTGAGTTTCAATATCCAGTTCGCTAGGGAATGGTCCACCGCCAACCCGCGTGGTGTAAGCTTTGGTAATACCCAATACATAATGCAGCATATTGGCACCAACACCGGTACCTGCAGAAGCTTGGCCTGCGATACAGTTGCTGGAAGTTACATATGGGTAAGTACCGTGGTCAATGTCCAGTAATGTACCTTGCGCACCTTCAAATAGAAGATTTTCGCCTCGGGCATTCGCTGCATAAATCTCGGCAGACACGTCGGCAATCATCGGTTTTAATGCGATTGCATGCTGCATGCTTGCATCATATTGCTGATTAAAATCAACCGCTTTCGCGCCAAGATAATTGGTTAGTACAAAGTTGTGATAATCCATCACCTCGCCGAGCTTGTCAGCAAAGCGTTCCGGGTAAAACAAGTCATAAACGCGCAGTGCACGGCGCGCAACTTTATCTTCATAAGTTGGGCCGATACCTTTGCCGGTGGTACCAATTTTTTTATCTGCACTACGTTTAGCCTCACGTGCAACGTCTACCGCCACATGGTGACTTAAAATCAACGGACAACCGGGGCTAACTTTCAAGCGGTTCTTAACTTCCAAACCATCTTTTTCCAGCGCAGCAATCTCACCAAGTAAATGACCTGCATCCAACACCACACCATTACCGATATAACAATTAACGCCAGCACGCACAATACCGGATGGCACTAAATTCAGTTTATAAACACGCTGCTCTTCGGCCTGACCAACTACCAGCGTATGTCCCGCGTTATGGCCACCCTGAAAACGGACTACACCTTGTGCATGATCGGTTAACCAATCTACGATCTTACCTTTACCCTCGTCGCCCCACTGGGTACCGATGACGACTACATTCTTTGCTGCATTATTTGCCATAACGTTGACTTTTTTAATTAAATGTTAATATTCAAATGATTAGAAACACCACCATTAGCAGTGTCGCTTGATAATTGTTAAGATTTTTCTGCATCCACTACATGCCAACCAGAATTGTAATGCTCAAGTTTTTTATTACAATTCAATTCAGCTAAATCCGACTCAATGCCTGGCAGCTCCTGCACGACCACGTGACCTTCTGCTCTTAGCGCATCTATTTTTGCAGTAAGCGTGCTATCAGTAATTGCCGGAGCAAAAATCGCCATTTCTGCTTGCGCTGTTGGCAAGGCGGTTACCACACCTCGCAAATCCAAGCTGAATCCGGTTGCAGGACGTGCGCGGCCAAACGCCTGCCCGACCTCATCATAGCGACCACCCAGAGCCAATGGCCCTTTATAGCCTTGTGCATAAGCTGCAAACACAATACCGCTGTGATAATGGTAACCACGCAATTCACTCAAATCAAAACTTACGCTAACGCCTAGATCATCCAAGCCATCAGCCACTTGTGCCAGACTATCTAAAGCAGCTGTAATTGCAGCGGTTGCCGGGAGCACTTTAGCTGCCTTTGCCAGTATGGCTTTATCGCCATTCAGCTCTGTCAGATGTAGCAAGGCTTCACGTGTTGACTTATCCAAGTCGTTAGTCAGCGCGGCTACTGATGACTGATCTTTACTTTGTAGCGCAGCGTATAGTTCTTGCTCCAGCTGCGCATTAATTTGGCTGGACTCAATCAAGCTGCCAAAAACATTCACATGGCTAAAATCAAGATGCACTTGCTCAATGCCAATCGCATGTAAAGCTTTAATTAACAAACGCTGGATTTCTATATCACTGGCAATTCCAGCATGACCGTACAATTCAGCGCCCAATTGCAATGGTTCGCGTGTTTGTGCCAGCCCATCCGGCTTTGTACGCAACACACTACCGGCATAACACAAACGAGTGATGCCCTGATGATTCAGCAAATGCGCATCAATACGCGCAGCTTGCGGCGTCATATCTGCACGAACACCCATCAGGCGTCCTGTTAACTGGTCTACAACTTTAAAAGTAGCCAGATCCAGATCATGCCCCACACCGGTAATCAAAGACTCCATGTACTCAAGCATAGGCGGAATTACATATTGATAGCCATGCACCTTGAACAGATCCAGCAAGCTGCGGCGCAGCGTTTCAATACGCGCCGCCTCGGCCGGCAACACATCTTCAATATATTCTGGTAGTAACCAATTACGCATTTTTATCATCACTTTTTTGTAAGTAATCCTTAATAATAATTAACTAAAGGAATCATTACTTACTTAATAAAATTAATATCAAACCGCCAACGATTGAGGCCAAGCCAACAAAACGCAACTGGCCATCCTTAAGCTCCACCATGCGTTTAAAGGTATCTCGCCATGCTTGCGGCAGCAACAAAGGCAGAATACCTTCAATAACCAGCATTAAACCCAATGCCGTTAGCAATGTATTACTCACACTAAATACCTATTTAGACTTTTTAGGACTGCGCATGTATTTAAAGAAATCCGAGTTTGGATCCAGCACCATTACGTCACTCTTGCTCTTAAAGCTGTTTTTGTAAGCTTCCTGGCTGCGGTAAAACGCATAGAACTCAGGATTGCGGCTATAGGACTGATTATAAATCTCAGCCGCCTTGGCATCACCTTCACCCTTGGTTTTTTGTGCTTCACGGTACGCCTCGGCAACTATGACTTCACGCTGCTTATCAGCATCTGCACGAATTTTTTCTGATGCCGCAGCGCCTTCAGAGCGCAACTGGTTAGCTAGACGTTTACGTTCAGCAATCATACGGTCAAATACCGATTTGCTGATTTCTTCTGAATAATCAACACGCTTCAATCGCACATCCACCACTTCAATACCCATCTGGCGGGCTTCAAGGTCAGCTTTTTTGCGCAGATTATCCATAATCACACCGCGCTCGCCAGCGATTACGTCGTGTACAGTGCGCATGCCGAACTCGGCACGCAAACCGGCATTAACAACTTTAGACAACCTGTCCTCAGCAGCAACCTCGCCACCCTCTTTAATAGAAACGTAGTATTTTTGCGGATCAACAATGCGCCATTTCACAAAAGAATCCACCATCATGTATTTATTTTCACTGGTGATGAATTTTGCAGGCTGTTCCCAATCCAAAGTCAGAATGCGATTATCAAAATACTTGAGGTTATCTACAAAGGGCACTTTGAAATACAAGCCAGGCGCTTTTTTAACCGCGACAATTTCACCTAAACGCTGCACCAGAACATATTGCGTTTGATTCACAGTAAATGCTGAAAGTGACAGCAACACCAATGCAACAAAAACAATAATAAGAATATTTTTTGAATTTTTCATTATTATTCCCTATCTGCTTTCTCTATCACGGCTTCGGAAAGCATCTCGCGTACGGTCAGTTGTAGCCGGTTGATTCACCGGCGCAGCCGCAGCTGGCTGCGGATTTAAGGACTGCATGGACTGAGACTGCTGCACAGTCTCAGTCCCTGATGCGTTAATCAGTTTATCCAATGGGAGATAAAGCAAACTATTACCCGACTTTTGATCAACGATCACTTTGCTTACACTGGACATAATCTGTTCCTGCGCATCCAGATACAAGCGTTGACGAGTAACTTCAGGCGCATTGTTATATTGCGCCAAAATCTGGTCGAAGCGGCTGGCATTACCGCGCGCTTCACTTTCAACCTTCAGCTTGTAACCAGCAGCCTCTGCAAGCAAGCGTGAAGCCGTACCACGTGCTTTTGGAATCACATCGTTTGCATAAGCCTGACCTTCATTGATCTGGCGTTGATTATCCTGATTGGCACGGTTTACGTCCTCAAACGCCTCTTGCACCTGCTCTGGCGGTTGTGCACTTTGCAGCGATACACTGATGATTTTCACACCGGTTTTATAGCTGTCAAGAATAGTCTGCATACGCTCGGAGGTGTCAGCCAAACCTTTTTGCAGCAAATCATCCAGTTTATTTTTACCAACTACTTCACGAATCGCAGTTTCAGCTGCAGACATCACCGCATCATCGGTTGAGCGATTGTTAAATAGATAATCTTTTGCATTATTCAGGTTGTATTGCACAGCAAATTGCAGGTCAATGATATTTTCATCTTCCGTCAACATTAAAGATTCTTTTGGCAATCTGGTCTTACCGCCGCTACCTTCCGCATTACTTCTGTAGCCGACTTCCAGCCTACGCACTTGCTCCATATTCACAACCTGCACGGATTCAATCGGATAAGGCAAATGCCAGCGTGGACCTGGCTCAGTGGTTTCATCTGCAACTTTACCAAAGCGCTGCACTACGCCTAATGAACCCTGGTCGACAATATAAAAACCTGTACCTAGCCAGATCAGGCCAACCAGACCAACAATAGGCAATAACGGAAAGTTAACATTGGCAGATTGGGGTCTGCCGGGTTTAGGGTTGGATTGATTGCCACCACCCTTACCAAACAAGGCATTGATTTTGCGACTTAAATCACGCATAACCTCATCCAGATCCGGCGGACCTTCATTATTCTGTGCTCTCCAACCAGGAAATTTAATCATTCGCCACTCCAAGAAAACTTTTGTTATTTTTTACCAAACTAATGATTTAAAGATATTGCTTTAATTCAGCCAGCCATGTCATACATAGGCACTTTCTTCAGTGCTTTGCTTTTGTAAAAGCTGATAATGCTCAGCCATAGCCAATCTCAGCAAATCCATCCCATCTCCGGTTTTTGCTGACACATGCAAAGTCGCAATTCTACCACATTCATCCCGTGCCAAAGCAGGCTCCAAACCTACCCTATCGATTTGGTTATGCACCAGAACCTGTGGCACTTTTGCCGCGCCAATTTCCAGCAAAACCTTGTTAACCTGGGCAATCTGCTCTTCGCGATTGGTACTTGCCGTATCCACGATATGTAACAGCAAATCAGCCTGCGCAGCCTCTTCCAAAGTTGCGCCAAACGCCTCAACCAGCGCATGCGGCAAATGCTTGATAAAGCCAACCGTGTCTGAAATTACAACCTGGCCGCAGTCAGGAATAAAAATCTTGTGTGTAGTTGTATCCAGCGTTGCAAACAACTGATCAGCGGCGTAAATATTAGCCTTGGTTAATCGATTAAAGATAGTAGATTTACCGGCATTGGTGTAACCCACCAATGATACTGTCATGACATTAGAACGCTTGCGCGCGCGACGCTGCATGCCGCGCTGCGACTTAAGCTTGGCGAGCTTTTCGCGCAATTGCTTGACACGTACACGCAGCATGCGGCGATCCAACTCCAGCTGTGTTTCGCCTGGGCCGCCACGCACACCAATACCGCCTTTTTGACGCTCCAAATGAGTCCAACCACGGACTAAGCGGGTAGAAAGATGCTCCAGCTGCGCCAGCTCGACCTGCAGTTTACCTTCATGGGATTGGGCGCGCTGGCTGAAAATATCTAGGATTAAGCCGGTTCTATCTACTACACGCGCTTGCAGAAAGCGCTCCAGATTACGCTGTTGTGAAGGGCTTAAATCGTGATTAAAAACGGCAATATTAGATTCTGTTGCCTGCATCATCTGCAACAATTCATCAGCTTTTCCGCTACCGATAAAAAGCTTGGCATCTGGCGTTGATCGCTTGGCTTCGATAATGCCGCCTACCCCTAATCCTGCAGTCAAGCTAAGCTGCCGCAGTTCCTCCAGACTCTCCAGATAATCACTCTCGCCAAAATCCACACTCACCAGAATGGCGGCTTCGCCACCACTCGGTCTTTCAAACAAATCTTTCAATGCTTAATTATCACCTTCCGGCAAGCCGATACTTACTGCACGCGCAGGAACGATTGTAGAAATGGCATGCTTATACACCATTTGCGTAACGGTGTTTTTAAGCAAGATCACGTACTGATCAAAAGAATCAACCTGACCTTGTAATTTGATGCCATTGACTAAATAGATAGATACAGCGACATGCTCTTTACGTAAAGCGTTAAGGAACGGGTCTTGTAACATTTGCCCTTTTTGATTCATGATTTCTCCTATTGTTTGGAGTTAAATAAAAATTACTGCCTTGAAACCAACCACTTTAAAACTATAGCAATAGTACTCTGGTTCAGATTAAGAACAACGTAATTCGTTCTATTATTTAATTAAATTAATTATTTAAATACGCTCATCCTGGCCAAAACCTCATCACGCCCCAACAAGGCCATCACCTGATCGATGCTCGGCGATTGCGCAATGCCGGTTAGCAACACGCGCAACGGCATAGCCACCTTTGGAAACTTAAGTTGATACTGTGTTACCACTTCGTTAATCGCATGATGAATAGCCTCCGCATTCCAATCCACGGCTTGTAACAACCCGGACAATTTTTCCAAGGCAGGCTTAATATCTGCAACCAGGTGTTTTTCTGCTGCAGCTTCATCAATCGACGGCTTGTGATAAAAATAAACAATACTCTCCGCAAGCTCATTCAGGGTGCTGGCACGCTCTTTATATAAATCAATGACTGCGGATAAATCCGGCTGCGCACTAACCGCCACATTCAAATTCGCCAAGCGCTCGGTAATATCTTTTACCAGATAATCTTTATCTGCCAGTTTAATGTAATGCGCATTTAGCCATTTCAGTTTTTCAGTGTTGAATTGCGCGGCTGAAGGTGTGATATGGTCCAGGTCAAACCACTCACAGAACTGCTGCATGCTGAACACTTCCTCATCCCCATGACTCCAGCCCAAGCGGGCTAGATAATTCAGCACTGCCTCTGGCAAATAACCATCCTCATGATATTGCATCACGCTTACGGCGCCGTGACGTTTAGACAGTTTCTGGCCGTCATCCCCCAATATCATAGACAAATGCGCATACTGGGGGATAGTTGCCCCCAAGGCCTTAAGCATATTGATTTGACGCGGCGTATTATTAACATGGTCATCACCACGAATCACCTGTGTGATGCCCATTTCCCAGTCATCCACTACTACGCAGAAATTATAGGTAGGTGTGCCATCAGCACGGGCAATGATTAAATCATCCAACTCCTGATTGGCAATACTGATTTCACCTTTAACCAGATCATTCCATACGACATGACCGTCTTTCGGGTTTTTAAAACGGATTACCGGCGGAATATCTGCAGGTGGCTGCGGCAGCACTTTGCCTTGCTCAGGACGCCAGCGGCCATCATAGCGCGGCTTCAAACCTTGCTGCATTTGGCTCTCACGCAATGCTTCCAATTCTTCTTTTGTGGAATAGCAATAATAGGCAGAACCGTCTTTCAACATCCTCTGGATCACTTCCTTGTAGCGATCCATACGCTGCATTTGATAGAACGGGCCTTCGTCGTAGTCCAGCCCCAACCAGTTCATACCATCCAATATTGCCTGCACAGCCTCAGGCGTGCTGCGCGCCACATCGGTATCTTCAATACGTAAAATAAACTTACCACCATGTTTTTTGGCAAAAGCCCAGGAAAACAATGCGGTACGAGCGCCGCCGATGTGAAGAAAGCCGGTTGGACTAGGAGCGAAACGTGTGCGAACAGTCATATTGATAAAACTTAACCATAAAAATTAATTATCAGCATTTTATCATGCCGAGCCAACTCACTTGCTAATAAAGCAGCGCCAATCCGTTATTAAATTCATCAATTACAAGCGGCAATGCTTGGCATATTAATTGCCTCATTACGCTACTAACAAAACACAATTTAAAACCAGCAATGAATATTTTGCGTAAATTCTTTAATCCGGCACTAAAATCAAAAGCCACGCCAGCTTGGGTCTGGATAGCTGATTTAGCCAATATGGATGACATATCCGCCATTGAATTTACTACAAAAAACCTAGGGGCTGATTTTAAAAACCATGTATTTCAAGATGTGTTAAACATACAAACGTTATTTTCCATCGACGAAAAAACACACAGTATTGTCGAAAGAATCACAGTACATTTCATTCGTACTGAAAACATGAATAGCGTCCTTAAAGCACGAATTTCAAATGCAGTCTTTTTATATCACCAGCAGTTGCTGCTAATATACTTTGAACTGAGCCAAAACAATGCACAACTGCATCAGTCTGCACTGCATGTTTTTTTAGCACGCGCCATGAGAAACGCCACCCAGATGATCAAATGGCGGCATTACAATTACCATACTGCGCCGGCATACATCTGGTCACAAATTTCAACGCTTTATAAAATTGCGGAACAAAACTCATTGTTAAACGCAAAGGTACAGTCTTACGCAGACCAGCAGCCTATATCACTATCAAGTGCTTATATTCACGCCTGCATGCTAGGCTCATTGGAGTCCATCAGTTTCAAACCGCAGCAAATTGAACTCATAAGCAAGCTTTTGATTCACTGGTCATCAAAACTGCAGATTGACAGCACTTATGATGCAGAACAGCATCTATTTTACATAGACACCGCAGGCAACAGCCCGGCGAAACGCATTAGAAACTTCAAACCGGCTGACACTTACCGCTATTGGGGGTTTGATGATGTGAATTCAAATATTGAGCTATGTATGCTGCTTATTGAATATAACATCACCCCTAGACAAATGCAGATGAGGGAATTGATCAGCAATAAATATGCGCTGGATATACTTGAAACGCTGAGTAGCGAATGGTCGCGTCTTGATTACAAACGCCAGCGCAGGGTTACTCTACGCCTTAAAAGCGACACTTCAGTCAATATCGCCTACGGATTTAGTGATATATGCAATCAGTTCGGCAAGCAACAGAACGGAACGAGAACCTATGAAAATATCCGCAATGTCGTTTACCTGAAACCAAACACAATTCCGGCAAAAATTGTTGACCAGTCAGATAACGGTCTAGGTTTAGACATTATTAAACAAGCACATGAGCTGGCTTTGGATATGCTGGTAGGAATCAGTAACCAACATCAAAAACTCTATATGCAATTAGGTCAAATCCGCAGTGTAAAATCCCTGGGGAATGGTCAACTGCGTATTGGTGTTGAACTGATAAGCGGTTTTGGCATTGGCATCATACTCGTAAATACAAACCCAGCTACGCATAGCCCTAACAGCCGCGCAGGCGCAGGCACTAAAGACGCCTTTCAAAGTTTTATAGCGATATACACACCCCAAGAACAGTGTTCATGCGGATATGAAACACTGATTATCCCCAAACAGCAATACAACACAACCGACATTTTAAGAGGTAATCTATTAGGTCAGGATGTACTGATTAAACTAAGCAAAGTCATCGCAGCCGATACAGACTGGATTCAGGTTAAATTCAACATCGTAGTTAACTAAACACCCGGCTAATTTCTCGCATTATTTCTTTTCGGCTGAATCCCAGCCACCACCAAGCGCCTTAAATAAATCGACGCTGGCAATCAATCTCGCCTGACGGCTTTGAACAAAAGCCAGACCGGAGTCATTGTAAGCACGCTGCGCTTCAAGTACATCGATATAAGAGGAATAACCTGATCGGTAACGATTTTCAGATAGTTCCAATGCCTTTTTAGCGGCTTCCTGACTCGTGAACAAAGCTTGTTCACGCTCGGTGTACTGACGCAGGTTTACCAAAGCATCATTCACCTCCCTGAATGCAGTTTGAATCGCACCTTCGTAGCTTGCTAAAGTTTGTTTTTGTTTAGCACTAGCCTGATCCACTTTTGCATCAAGCCTACCTGCATTAAAAATAGGCAGATTTAGCGTAATCCCACCAGACCAGATGCGCGCCGCTGATTTCAACACATCACCTAAATCCATGCTCTCGCCACCCAGGCTTCCTGTTAGTGAGATGGTTGGATACAGCGCCGCTTTTGCAACCGCAATATTAGCGTTAGCCGCTACCATCTGTTCTTCGGCCTGCTTCACATCAGGTCTAGCCTCCAGTAAACTTGAAGGCAAACCGGCTGGTGGCGTTGGTGGGATCGGCAGCGCCTCCAATCCGGCTAGCGATGTTTTCAAACCAGTAACAGCTAGATTCAAATCTCCACATAACACCGCCAACTGGTGCAAGCTTAACGATCTCAATCGATTCAGGTCTGCAATCTGCGCGCTTAAATTAGAACTTGCCACCTGAGCCTGCTGCACATCCAACGCTGATGCAACGCCACCCTCCAGTCGACGTTTAGTCAGCGCTAAACTGGCATCACGACTTTTCAAGTTTTCCTGGGCAATTGCAATCTGGGATTCCAAACTACGCAGGGTCAAATAATTACTAGCCACCAAGCCCGTCAATGACAATGCCACGGTGTCCTTGGCATAACGACTGGATAATGCCTGCGCCCTGGCAGCTTCTTTTGCACGACGTAACTTACCCCAGAAATCAAGTTCAAACGTAGCACCTAGCTGAACATTGTAATTACTGCGCGGGTTATTAGAGATAGCTTGTGTAGGCCCGGCTTCTGTCACACGTGAACGCTTGGCAGCTGAACTCAAGTCAACTTGAGGAAACAGGTAGCCACCCGCTTCACGCAGTGCTGCATCTGCCTCTTCAATTCTGGCAACTGCCAACTTGATGTCTTTGTTGTTTTGCAACGCTTTTTCAACCAGACCATTCAACTCTTGATCCTGATACAAGGTCCACCAGTTATTTGCTATCTGACCTTGAGCTGCATTCTGTTGGCTCACATCCACATACTGTGCAGGCACATCCACTTTAGGCCGCAGATAATCTGGCCAGATTGACTGACAACCTGACAAAAATAACGCTGCCACAACCACATAAACCGGTTTAATGGCATTGAAGTTTTTATACTGCATCATACTGCGCTCTTTTCATTTGTTTCCGTAGTTACTGTCGCTGACCCTGTATCATCAGGTGGCAACTCATGATGTTTTCTATGCACATTCTTATTGCTCAACCAAGTGAAAAATAGGGGAATAAAGATGGTTGCAACAAAAGTAGCCAGCAGCATACCGCCCAGCACCCCGGTACCCATGGAGCGGCGTGCTGCCGCACCGGCACCTGTAGCAATAGCCAGTGGCAGAATACCCAACACGAAAGCCATTGAAGTCATCACGATAGGTCTGAAACGCATACGTGCAGCTTCAAGTGCAGCTTCTGCAATAGGCATACCCTCTTCCATTTTTTGGCTGGCAAATTCCACAATAAGAATCGCATTTTTGGCAGCCAGGCCGACCAGAGTAATCAAACCAATCTGGAAGTAAATATCATTAGGCATGCCACGTACCAATACCGACAATAGCGCACCTGCCAACGCAAATGGTACTGCCATAATCACCGCCAATGGCAACGCCCAGGTTTCAAATTGGGCAGCCAAAATCAGGAACACCATGACAATGGCGAAGCCGAAGGCAAATACCGCAGCAGAGCCAGTACGTTTTTCCTGATAGGCCTGACCAGTCCATGCGATTTGGTAGCCATCAGGTAAGTTTTCTGCAGCAACCTTTTCAACAATCTGAATCGCATCACCCGAGCTAACACCAGATGCGCCCTTACCTAAAATCTTGGCTGATAACAAACCGTTGTAGCGCTCCAACTGCTCAGCACCTACTATCGAACTGACTTTACTAAGCGCAGACAGCGGCACCATTTGACCACTATTTGAACGTACATAAACCTTACCCAGATCCTCCGCTTTCATGCGGTACTCCGCTTCGGCTTGCAACTGTACACGGTAAGTACGGCCTGATTTATTAAAGTCATTTACATACAGTGACCCCATAGTACTTTGCAAGGTGTCATAGATGCTTGCTACGGATACATCCTGTGAAATAGCTTTAGCTTCATCCACCTCAACAAACAGCTGTGGAACCGTTGGGCGGAAGAAAGTATTCAACTCGGCCAGACGTGGCTCATTCTTTAATGCGCCAATAAAGTTAGTGACTACCGCAGCAAGATTAGCCGGATTGGAATCACTGCGGCTCTGCACATACAACTCGAACCCGCCAGAGCTACCCAAGCCACGGATAGCAGGTGGGTTGAAAGCAATTGCCAGACCGTCAGGCTGCTGCATACCAACACCAAACACTTTTTTAACCATATCCTCAGCTGTTGTTGTGCGCTCTTCCCAATCTGTCATACGCACAAACATCGTCGCAGCACTGGTTTTATTGCCGCCGCCAATCAAGTCAAAACCGTTTACCGCAAACTGGTGCGCTACCGCCGGGTCTTTTGCAATCACCGAGCGCACGTTCTCAGTGGTTTTGCTGGTACGCGCCAAGGTGGCGCCATCCGGCATAATTACCGCTGAAATCACATAGCCCTGATCTTCAGCCGGCACAAAACTGCCCGGCACTACTTTAAGCAACACAGCCACCAATCCAATGATTGCCGCAAACACCACTGTACCAATGATTCTATGGTGCAACGTGAGATTAACCACCTTGGTATAAAAATGCGTAAATTGCTCAAAGCGATGATTAAACCTGATAAAGACAGGAGACTTAATGTGTCCTGACTTCAATAGCACCGCACATAATGCGGGCGTTAAAGTCAGCGCCACAATGCCGGAAATCACCACTGCCACCGCTACAGTAACCGCAAATTGACGGTACATTTCACCTGCGATACCACCCAGGAATGCCACCGGCACAAACACCGCACACAGCACCAGCACAATCGCCACGACTGCCGCTGATACCTGTTCCATGGACTTTACAGCTGCTCTGATTGGTGACAGTTTTTCTTCATCCATCAGCCGCTCAACGTTTTCCAGCACCACAATCGCATCATCCACCACAATACCGATAGCAAGTACCATCGCAAACAAGGTCAGCGTATTGATTGAAAAACCAAATATCCATAAACCGGCAAAAGTACCGATCAATGAAATCGGCACAGCGATTAACGGTATCAACGTAGCGCGCCAGCTTTGCAGGAACAGGAATACCACCAGCACTACCAGCACCATCGCCTCAGCCAGTGTTTTCACCACTTCACCGATAGACGCTTTTACAAACTCACTGGTGTCATACGGCACTTCCCAATCCACACCGGCAGGGAAACGTTGTTTCAGCTCGGTCATTTTGGCTTTAACTGCTGTAGCAGTATCCAGTGCATTGGCGCCGGTTTGCAGAAAGATCGGTATCGCAACACCAGGCTTGCCATCCAGATAACTACGAACGTTATAACTTTGTGAACCCAACTCTATGCGCGCAACGTCTTTTAAATAAAGCACACCACGGGGACCAGAGGCACGAATGATAATATTGCCGAATTCCGCAGGATCAACCAAGCGCCCCTTTGCCGTCACCGTATATACCAGTTGCTGGGTAGAAGGTGATGGCTCCTGACCAATTTTACCTGCCGCATATTGTGCATTTTGCGTGCGGATAGCATTGGCAATATCAGTTGTGGTCACCCCTAACTGCGCCATGCGGTCCGGCCGCAGCCAGATACGCATTGAGTAATCCTGCGCGCCGAAGATGACTGCATCACCTACACCTTTTACGCGTTTTAACTCATCCAGTACATTTAGCGTACCGTAATTGCTTACAAACAACGGATCATATTTCTTCTGTTTATCTGTCAGCATCACCACCAGCAGAATATCGTTGGAGCGTTTCTGCACCACAACACCAGTGCGTCGCACTTCTTCCGGCAGACGTGGCAAGGCAATATTCACACGATTACTTACGTTAAATGTCGCCTGATTAACATCAGTACCGACTTCAAAAGTCGCCGTAATTGTAAGGCTGCCGCTTGAGTCTGCACTAGAGTTAAAGTAGAGCAGACCTTCTACACCACTCAATTGCTCTTCAATCGGTGTCGCAACTGTTTTTGAAAGTGTATCGGCACTGGCACCCGGGTAAGTTGCCGTAATTAATACTGTTGGCGGCGCTATCTGCGGATATTGTGCAATTGGCAATTTCATTGCTGCAGCTAAACCAGCCAGCACAATGATGATGGACAATACACTGGCAAATATAGGCCGTGTAATAAAAAATTTACTCATATGAATTCTCGCTCAAGCCTTAACATTAGACTTATTAATCAGACTTACCTGTGTACGCTTGTTTTACCGTATATGTTTATTTTGCCGGGCGCGCTTATTTTTTTGCTTTGGGTGCGGCATCGGCCACAGGTGCCGCCGCAGGTGCTTCTCCTGCTGGGTGCGGGGCGACAACAGCGCCTGGACGTATTTTGATAATGTTATCAACAATTACCTTGTCACCTTCATTTAAGCCGCTCAATACCACCCAATCCTTACCAACCCAATTACCTACTACAATAGGTCTGATCGTGGCTTCATTTTTATCATTGGCTACATAAACAAACTTACCTTGATCATTGGTAATAACAGACGTTTGCGGCACCACAAATACACCATCTTTATGACCTGTCGTCACACGAATCCGCACAAACTGTCCAGGCAATAAACGCTTATCTTCATTCTCGAATACAGCGCGTAATTGCTGAGTGCCTAACTGAGGGTCAATACTACTTGCAGCGAAATTCAATTTTCCTTTTTTAGCGTATTGCTCACCACTAGGAAGAATCAGGCTAACTTCTTTAACATTAGCTTGCGTTAACGCGCCACCCAATTGAGCCAACTCATTATCAGACAAACTGAAACGCACCCAGATTGGGGTGATTTGGTTCACTTTGGTTAACAAGCTGGAATTGGCACTCACTAATGCACCTTCAGATAGTTCAAAGCGGCCGGCAATACCTGATAATGGCGATATGACATTTGTATAAGACAGGTTCAACTCAGCCTCACGCACCGCTGCCTCATACTGCGACAGCCCTGCACGCGCCAAAGCATTATCGGAAGATGCGTTATCAGCTTCACGCTGACTGATAGACTGCGTCGCAACCAAGCCTTGCAAGCGTTGCGCTTCACGCTGCGTCTGTTCTAATCTGGCTTTTTGTTGCGCCAGTTGAGCTTTAGCATTTGATAATGCAATCTGAAACGGTACCGGATCAATCAAAAACATGGTTTGCCCAGCTTTAATCGGCGCACCTTCTTCAAACAGCTTTTTCAGTAAAATACCGCCTACTCTAGGGCGTATTTCAACTTCCTTTGCCCCTTCAGTTTGCGCAACAGCTTCCGCGCTAATGGGTACACTTGTAGGCTGCAAGGTAATTACGCTTACCGGCATGGCAGGCATGGCACCACTGGCATTAGCCGCATCTTCTTTTTTCCCACAGCCAACCAGTGAAATACTGGCTACCAGAGTAATAGCTAACAACATTGCACTTAATGTAAAAACAGGAAATTTAACATCCGCCACTTGAACGTTGTTATGTAATTGATGCTGCTGAACTGTTTTGAATACCATTGATTACTCCAAGCTCGTATACAGATAACCTGTTAATTAGATTATGTTTTTATTAAATTTAAAGCGCTTAACACTTGCTTACATACATTTTTGAATGTATATTATATACAAACAGGAATGTATGTAAATGTTAATTTACTGCATCACCAGTGAAATTTACAATAATTTATAATTAGGTAATCAATGGTCAGAAAAACCAAAGAAGATGCGGAGCTAACGCGACAGCGCATAATAAATGCGGCACGCGCGGTGTTTCTTAAACGTGGTGTCAGCAAGTCCACGTTAGAGCATATTGCTACCGAAGCCAATGTAACGCGAGGCGCTGTGTACTGGCATTTTGAAAACAAGACTGAGATTTTTCACGCTATCCGTGAGCAGGTTTTTCTACCGCTTATAGACAGTATTGACGATACCTTGGCGCCGGCAGTAAAAAATATCGAAAATCCACTCAACCAGATTGAAGCCAGCTTATGCAATACCATTAACGATCTCACCAATAACGTTGAAATGCGTGAGACTTATGAAATCATGATGATCAAGTGTGAGTATGTAGATGATTTTGCAACAGTACTACATCAAATACTTAATAACTGCTCTTGCATCGTCGAAAAACTTGAAGCGGCTTATGAACGCGCAAAAGCTCAGGATTTACTGGCGACCTCTCTTAGCCCACACGCCCTGGCAATGGACACTCACCTGTTTTTTGGCGGCCTGCTGCATATGTGGATTAAAGATGCCGATGGCAGCAGATTCCGTTTTCAAGCCATTGAACTAATCAAATCACACATGGATTTACGTAGAAAATAAATTCAGCAAGCAAAGTACTTGTTAATCGCTAGCTGTAGCTATACCATACGCGGAAATCAAGGTTAGGAGGCGTTGTGATACATACAGGCGAAATTTACGGTAAACAAACCGCAAACAAATTCGTAATGTACAACGTACTTAAAGTCAGCAAGCAGGTAGTCACCCTGCAAAATATTGATAACCCACTCAGCCTATTTGAAAGCACTGAGCAAAAACTCGCCAGCTCAGGCTATGTGCGCATCAGCCAAACGCCCTACATCGACCTCACAGCCACAACCGCCAAACGTAAAAAAGCTGTGAAAAAACCTACGCGCTGCCCGCTGACTCTGGATTTTCTGGAAGAGCGCGCCGACTGTGAACGCCCCGCTCCAATCATGCCTGATTTATTCAGCGCCTAAATAACAAAACGGCAAATAATCACTTATTTGCCGCCTGCTTTAACTCTATTTCAACCTGAATCTTGCTTAGCTTCTTGGAGGCCCGCCTCTCAAATCATGTCCATCGGCGCTATAAATCTCGACTTCAACGAAGTCGCCCGGATTCAAGCCTTCAGCATCTTCCAGATACACAACACCATCAATTTCAGGAGCATCCGCCTTGGTGCGGCCAACCGCTTCAATATTACCTTCTGCATCGGCCACAATTTCATCTACCAGCACCGTTTGTATCGACCC
>Ga0208395_100082_pt1 | contig 48302 bp, 50 predicted proteins | sample LakWasMet61_LOW9_2_FD_183893 | JGI IMG/M metagenome (GOLD analysis project Ga0208395, IMG submission 183893) | Freshwater sediment methanotrophic microbial communities from Lake Washington under simulated oxygen tension - Sediment Metagenome... | ecosystem: Environmental > Aquatic > Freshwater >...
CTCCCACCGTTGTTTTTTTTTGTTCAAATCTTTAACTACAGGGAGTTATCTTTTATTTTATACCATTCGAAAAAAGTTTAAACAACTTCTACACATAAAAACTAATGATAGTATCATATGCTACTATCTCAATAATAAACAAAGGGAGTTATTAGTTTTCAACCTGCTTTATCACGGCAATGGCCGGATCGGTAACGCGTTTGCCCAAAATACGCTCCAGATCTTCCCTGTATAAAACTTCTTTGGTAAGTAATGCTTCCGCTACGCGGGTCAGGGTTTCTTTGTTTTGTTGCAGAATGTCTTTGGTTCGCTGGTAGGCATCTTTAACGAGGTCTCGTATTTCTTCATCGATCAATTTACCCGTTTCTTCACTAAATGGTTTTTGCAGTCCGGTATCGCGCTGGCCGGTTGAATCGTAATAACTGATATTGCCTATTTTTTTACTGAAACCATAGAACACGATCATCATGTATGCTTCTTTGGTCACTTTTTCAAGATCATCCAATGCACCGGATGATACTTCTCCAAAAATAATTTCTTCTGCCGCCCGTCCGCCCAGTGTGGCGCATAAATGTTCCGTAAAAGCAGATTCACTCCGTAATTGTTTTTCTTCCGGCAGATACCAGGCAGCGCCTAACGATTTACTGCGCGGAATAATGGAAACTTTAATCAGTGGATCAACCTGCTTCAATAACCAGCTCACTACAGCATGCCCGGCTTCGTGGTAGGCGATGATCTTTTTCTCCTGCGGGGAAATGATCTTACTTTTTTTCTCCAGTCCTGCCACCACTCTGTCAATAGCATCAAAGAAATCCTGTTTGTTTATTTTTTCTTTTTTCTTTCTTGCTGCCATCAATGCGGCTTCGTTGCAGATATTGGCAATATCGGCACCTGAGAAGCCCGGGGTTTGTTCTGCAAGTGAACGGGGATCAATGGTGTCATCCAATATTAAAGGACGGAGATGTACTTTAAAAATTTCTTCTCTTTCTTTAATATTTGGCAGCTCTAAATAAATATGCCTGTCGAACCTTCCCGGCCTGAGCAGGGCGGGGTCAAGCATATCGCCGCGGTTAGTGGCGGCCAGTACAATAACACCACTGTTGGTGCCAAAGCCATCCATCTCTGTTAATAATTGATTGAGGGTGCTTTCTCTTTCATCATTGGCGCCGGTTAAAAAAGCGCCTTTGCCCCTTGATCTGCCGATGGCATCTATCTCATCAATAAAAATGATGCAGGGTGTTTTTTCTTTGGCGCGTTTAAATAAGTCGCGCACCCTTGATGCGCCAACACCTACAAACATTTCTACAAACTCAGAACCTGAAATGGAAAAAAACGGAACCCCCGCTTCTCCGGCCACTGCCTTAGCCAGAAGGGTTTTACCCGTGCCTGTGGGTCCCACAAGTATGATGCCTTTGGGAATTTTTGCACCCAGCCTGGTAAAGGCTTCAGGATTTTTTAAAAAATCAACGATCTCTTTTACTTCTGCTTCTGCCTCTTCCAGTCCGGCCACATCGTTAAACGTTATTTTGCCTGCTTCATTATCAATTAAAGTAGCTTTCGATTTTCCGAAATTAAAAACAGATGACCCGTCTGATCCCATGCCACTGGTACGTCTTAGCATAAAATTCCAGATCCCAAAAAGTAATGCGAACGGAATAACCCAGCCAAGAATATTCCATAACCAGTTTGATTGTTTGGTATAACTGACCGGGATTTTTTCTCCGGGAGAGAAAGTTTTTTCTGCCTCGTCCAATTTACGCTCGAAAGATTCTACAGAGCCGATATTGAAGGAATAGTGCGGGCCGGGATTACTGCTCCTGCCTACAGATGGTTTAAAAACTTCTTTAAACATACTATCGTTTGCCCTCTCTTTTTTGATGTATACATCAGCTTTTTCATTATTGATCACAATAATTTTTTCAACGGCTTTTCTGCTCAGGATATCTTTTTCAAACTGCTGCCAGGTAATTTCTTTTGCAGTAGAGAAGTAGTTTACCATAGAAGGATAAAATACCAGCAACAGTATCACCAGGTATATCCACCACCATTTAAACCGTTTACCTGAAGGTTTGGTGCCGGGGGCTTTTTTTTGCTGATCATTCATAGTACAAAGTTGCAATCCTTTACCGGCCGGTTAAATGACCACAATCAGCAAAATCGCTGATTATATTCATTGTTTTCGGCATCGTATCGGTAGTACATTTGTTTCAGTCGGTGTTCAGGTAGCCCCTGTAGCCGGTGAGATTAAAGTAGACGATACTACTTGTAAAGAAGCAGGAACACTACTGTATCGAGGAACCGGGAACTCCCGGTTCCATTTTTTATGCCCGTTTATAATCAGTTGTTGCAACCAGGATTGTGATAACTTTATAGTGGCGATGATCCATCTTTCTGATAACGCGTTGAAGATTCTGCAACAGCGATACCTGAGAGGAGATGCTGCAGGTGTTGTTACAGAATCGCCGGATGAACTTTTTCATCGGGTTGCCAAAACTGTTGCTGCTGCGGAACAACGCTGGACTTCCACTAACAGTGCATCCTATTGGGAAGAGCAATTTTACAGTTTGATGAGTGAACTCCTGTTTCTTCCCAACTCTCCAACGCTGATGAATGCAGGAACTGCCACCCATCAATTAAGCGCCTGTTTTGTATTACCTGTGGAAGATAGCATGCAGAGCATTTTTACCACGTTAAAAAATGCAGCATTAATCCAGCAGAGCGGGGGTGGAACGGGTTTCAACTTTTCACATCTGCGGCCCAAAGGTGATCCCGTTAAAACAGCCGGTGGTACTGCCTCAGGCCCTGTTTCGTTCATGAAAATATTTGATGCCGCTACCGAACATATTAAACAGGGTGGTAAACGCCGCGGCGCCAATATGGGGATCCTGAATATTGATCACCCGGATATTGAAGAATTTATTTCGGCCAAAAACGAAAAAGGTGTGCTCACTAATTTCAACATCTCCGTAGGAATAACTGATGCTTTTATGAACAGGGTAGCGCAGAAAACTGGGTGGGAACTGTTGCATCCCAATACCAATATTGTTGTAAAAAAAGTAGCTGCAGAAAAATTATGGAGCGATATTGTAATATGTGCATGGGAAACAGGAGATCCCGGCCTGATTTTTCTGGATACGATTAACAATGCCAATCCAACTCCCGCTTTAGGAAGAATCATCTCCACCAACCCATGTGGCGAAGTGCCATTGCTTGCGTATGAACCCTGTAACCTGGGCTCGGTTAATCTTTCAAAATTTGTAAAGAATAAAATGGTTAACTGGCAGCAGATGGAAGAAGTGATTAATACCGCAACCCGTTTTCTGGATAATGTGATTGAAGTGAACAACTATATCATTCCCGAAATAAAGGAAATGGCTTTGGGCAACAGAAAAATTGGGTTAGGTGTGATGGGCTGGGCCGAAATGCTGATACTGCTTGAGATACCTTACTGTTCGGAACAGGCCGTGCAACTGGCAGAACAACTGATGCAGTTTATTCAGCAAAAAGCAAAAGATGCTTCCATAGAACTGGCTAAAGAGCGAGGCGTGTTTCCCAATTGGGAGAAAAGCATTTACTTCCCATCTGAACGCATCCGTAATGCAACCCGAACCAGTATTGCACCAACAGGAACTATATCAATTATCGCAGATACCTCTTCTTCCATAGAACCATTGTTTGCGCTGGCCTTCCGGAGAGATCATGTATTGAAAGATGAAACACTGATTTCCGGCAACCCGATGTTTATTGAATACCTTAAAACACACCACCTATACTCAGAAAAAGTGTTGGAACAGTTTATGAGGGAAGGCATTGCTGCGCGGATAACGGGATTGCCGCCGGCAGTAAAAAATATTTTTAAAACTGCATTGGAAATATCTCCGCACTGGCATTTACGGCATCAGATCGCTTTTCAGAAGCATACAGACAATGCTGTTTCTAAAACCATCAACCTTCCTGAAGAAATTTCTGTACAGGAAGTGGCTGATATTTATAAGCAGGCATGGATACAAAAAGCAAAGGGGATCACCATTTTTCGTAATCATTCAAAAGACAGGCAGGTACTACAGCAGGGCATTATTTATGATATGAAAGCCTGTAAAATTTGTGTGCAGTAGACAGATTGTGTTGACTACCGTCAGGAAAGAGGCTATCGGTGGTCATTGATGAGGTAATGAGGGGAAGATACCTTTGAGAATATCATTCGTAGCCCTTTAAAATTGGATCGGTATGCATATGGAAATAAATGATAACACAACGCTCCGGCAAATACGGAAGAAGTTCTCAGATTATTATCCATACCTGCAGATCGAGTTTTTCAACACCCCGCACAAAAAGCACGAAATGTCGGAAGAGGATGATATGATCGATCATTATAAAACGATCGGTAATATCAAAAAAACGCATTTGTCTGCCGTACTCGAAATTCAACCATTATACAGGATAGCAGAAGTAGAACGGGAGTTTCTGGAAAGGTTTGGACTATCTGTTCAGATCTTAAGAAAAGAAAAAAATAACTGGAAACAGGCTGCCGCCATGGATGATTTCACACTAAAGGATTTGAATGAACTGTCGCGCAATGCCTCAGACGAGTTTATTCTTTCCGAACCGGATTCGGAATACAGGGACGAAGGGGACGAGATTTTATAATACCATTTTAAAACAAGTATATGCCTACTATTAAAGCAGAATATTATTCAGACGAGCTGGTTGACTGGACCCATTCCATTGATTTTAATTACAGTGAAATGCACCTTCTAACAGAGAAGCTGGCTGAAGTGATCAGCCGTAATTCCATTACAGGTATCGCAGAAAAAGTAGAACTGCAGCAGGACAAGATCAATAGTTTACAGGATACGTTCCGCAAACTGCAATTAGAAATTGAGCAGCAGGAAACAGCCCTTAAAATAGACGATACATTAATTGAAGATACCAAGATCAATTCCGAAACTGAGAAGCGCCAGGCCGCACTGCGCAGCCATATGCAGGCTACAGAAAAAGAATACATTGATGTGAAGTTTGACTGCTATCATTTTCTGTCGGGCACGCTTAAGAAATGAGTTTATTTATCGTGTTGTTTTATTAAACATGTAGATACCTACTGGCTTAGATAAGAGGACCTGCCTGTTGGCAGACCGGAAACGAAGAAAAAGAGAGTGCCTCCGAATTTCAGAGACGCTCTTTTTCTTCGTCTGTCTTTTATTGAAATATCCTTTAAAGTGTTGTATTATTAAACACATCATTACCTGCTGATTCCGCAATAGCCGACACGTTCTGTTTACCCAATGAATATCATCTTTTTAAATGACAGGTGTCATAATTGTTGCTGTTGAATCATTGTAGCTTTATCATAATTAATTATAGCTGGGTTCAGCATTAAAATAATTTTTATGATAATTGAATTCCACACCCCGTATGGAAAAGTATCTGAAGACCTGATCAATAGTATCAGGAAAGAAATACTGGACCTTTCTCACATTAACAGGGAAATATCAAGAGCAGAAGTGTTGTGTAAAGAAAGCGAGGCCATTACGCCCGGAGAAAACAAAGTCTGCGAAATGATACTGACTGTTTATGGTGATGATCATTTTATCCATACCCGTTCAGATAGTTTTGATAAATCTGTTAAAGAAGCGCTTAAAGAATTAAAAAAGATAGTAAAGAAACAGGTAAAGGACCGCAAAGAGATCCCTGATACTGTTACCAGTACGGTTAAGGTGTGATTTGATGTATGAATTATGGAAATGAAACACTACCTCCGGCAAAACAGGTGGAGCAGGATAATTAAATCAGGCTTTGTTTAACTGCCTCAGTTTGGTCAGGTAGTCCAATACTTCTTCATTACTCACCTGCTTAAAGTCTTCATAAAATCCGCCAACGCCGCGGAATTCATCGGGTATCAATACTACTACTACTTCATCCACCATATCAGCTAATTTAAGCACAGCGCTTCTTGAGGCTACAGGAACAGCTATGATGATCTTAGCCGGATTGCTTTTGCGTAACACATTTATTATTGCCATCAACGTATTGCCGGTTGCAATACCATCATCAATCACAATCACTGTTTTGTTTTTCAAATTTGCTGGCGCTGCGTTGCCCATAAACAGGGTGTACATTTCTTTCAGCCTGGCCCTTACTTTTTTTAATTCCTGTTCAATGTATTCCTGGCTAACATCATCGTGTGGTACAATAAAATAGTCGGTGAGGCTGGCGGCGCCAATGGCATATTCTTTATTCATTGGGTGACCGATTTTTTTTGTCAGTATCACTTCAACCGGAAAATTCAATTCCCTGGCAACGGCATAAGCCACAGGCACCCCACCGCGGGGTATGGCCAATACAATGCCGGGATCATTTTTGTATTTTTTCAATTTTGCTGCCAGTTGCAACCCGGCGTCTATCCTGTCATGAAACATACAACAGTAATTTAGAGATTTTAAAATAGTCTGACTTTTATCTTCTTTAAGCTTTAACCGGCACCAGGTATTTCTCAAACCAGTTTGCGGCCAAAGCAGAAACGATTTCCATTTTGCCTGATTCTTCAAACAGGTGCGAGGCACCGCCTACAACTTCCAGTTTTTTCTCTCCGCCTAATTGCGTAAAAGCTTCTTTGTTCAGCTCCAGAACATCCCGGTCAAGTCCGCCAACAATCAGCAGGGTAGGCACTTTCACCATTCGGAGGCTATCCATTGCAAGATCGGGCCGTCCGCCTCTCGATACCACAGCTCCGATTTGGGGTAAAAGAGCAGCGGCTTTTAACGCAGAAGCGGCACCGGTACTGGCTCCGAAATAACCAATATGACGATCTTTTGCCACAGCTAATTCCTCCAGCCAAAGTGTTGCGCCAGCTAATCTTTGTGTGAGCAGGTCAATATTAAACCGGTTATTGTATTCTTCATCCTCCTCACCCGTCAACAAATCAAACAGCAGTGTGCCAAAATTTTCTTTTTGCAGATGGGTTGCCACCATCCGGTTACGTACACTAAACCTGCTGCTGCCGCTTCCGTGCGAGAAAATAACGATCGCTTCTGCTTCCTGCGGAATAATTAACTCGCCCTGCAAGATAACTTCTCCTACAGGGATACTAACTTCTTTTTGATATGGTTCGTAGATCATGATTATTGAATTTTAGTGGATGCACAAAATTACCCGGTTTGCATTTGGGCAGTTATGACCACCATCATCACAATCTTTGACAGTTCTCAGGGTATTGGTACCGGCATATTCCGGGAGTTATTTTCATGACAACTATCAGCAAAAGTCTTGATGGCCAACATTTACAGATGAATTGAAATGTATTTGCTTTGTGATGTTGTTCAGTCTGTTCATAAGGGTCGGAAATTTTAAACATAATGTATGCGACGCTATTTTACAAAAGACGCCATACTGGATGAGCATGAAGTGGTCAGCTCCATTAAACAATGGGCCTATCCCTTAGAAAGTAAGGCTGATCTGCAACCACTGTTCGATCGCATAGGCGATGCCCGGATTGTGATGCTGGGCGAAGCAAGTCATGGCACACACGAATACTACACATGGAGGGCACATATTTCAAAACGACTTATCGAGGAAAAAGGCTTCAATTTTATTGCAGTTGAGGGCGACTGGCCCGATTGTTACCGGGTTAACCGTTTTGTGAAAGGCTATGATGCTGATAATAAAGGAGCTTTTAATGTGCTGCATGCCTTTAACCGGTGGCCATCATGGATGTGGGCCAACTGGGAAGTGTTGGCGCTATCCAACTGGATGCAAAGACACAACAAAGGCCTGCCCGCCAACAAAAAAGCAGGGTTTTATGGATTAGATGTTTACAGTCTTTGGGAGAGCCTGGAAAGCATTGTGCAGTACCTGAAAAAAACAGATATCTCCGCATTAAAAGTGGCCGAAGAAGCGTTTCGCTGTTTTGAGCCTTATCGTAAAGACGAAGGCCAATCCTACGCCAAAGCCACCATGTTTGTACCCGAAGTATGCGAAACAGAAGTGTTGAACCTGTTGAAAGAAGTGCAGCGGAAAATGCCAACTTATAATACCGATCACGAAAATGTATTCAGTGCCGAACAAAATGCAACCGTTGCCGTAAACGCCGAAAAATATTACCGTGCCATGATACATGGCGGCCCGCATAGCTGGAATGTAAGAGACAGGCACATGGCCGATACCCTTGAACGATTACTGAATTTTCATGGTGAAGATTCAAAAGTGATAGTATGGGAACACAATACCCATATTGGCGATGCAAGGGCAACCGATATGACGGATGAAGGAATGTTTAACATAGGTGAACTGGCCAGGATACAGCATCACGACAAAGGGGTAGTACTGGTAGGATTTGGTTCGTACAAAGGCACCGTAACAGCAGGCAAAAGCTGGCGGGCAAAAATGGAAACCATGGAATTGCCGGAAGCGAGGGAAGGCAGTTGGGAATACATGTTGCACAAAGCAAGTGAAGAAAATAAATTATTACTGATGGAAGATCTTGCAAATAACGATATGCTTATGGAAAATCATATCGGTCATAGGGCAGTGGGAGTAGTATATAATCCGAAATACGAGCAGTATGGGAATTATGTGCCCACTATTTTGCCCTTACGGTATGATGCATTTATTTACCTTAACGAAACACATGCACTGCATCCCCTGCATGTAGATATAGACGCGCACCAGGCGCCGGAAACGTATCCATTTGGCGTATGATCTGTTAAAATTGAGCAATCGTTATAAGCAAAAAAGCCATCCCGGTTCATTGGGATGGCTTCATTATTTGCAAATGGGTTTATTTAAAACCTTTCCAGCTTAGAAAAGAAGAAATCGCCTTCAATAGCTGCATTTTCATCGCTATCGCTGCCATGAACCGCATTTTCGCCAACTGAAGCCGCATATAATTTACGGATGGTGCCTTCTTCTGCCTGGGCAGGATTGGTAGCGCCGATCAGTTTTCTGAAATCAGCCACTGCATTGTCTTTTTCAAGAATAGCCGCCACAATTGGGCCGCTGCTCATAAAATCAACCAGTTCTCCATAAAAAGGCCGCTCTTTATGGATCTCATAAAATAAGCCAGCCTGTTCTTTGGTAAGACGGGTCCATTTCATGGCTTTTATAGAAAAACCCGCTTTTACGATCTGGTCTAAAATAGCGCCGGTATAGCCCTTCTGGGTAGCATCCGGCTTAATCATGGTAAATGTTCTGTTGCTCATAATATCTTTTCAATTTCGGCCGCAAAAGTAAGGATAAGACCCGCCTTTTTCGGATATTATGCCCTGATTTTTGTTAAAGCCATATAAATTGATTTGATATAATAGTACGGAAACCGCAATTTTGCCGCCTTATATGCTACCAATAGACCAATTTTACCCCACACTAGAAACACCTGCCAAAGTGGTGATTACCATGCACCAAAAGCCAGATGGAGATGCTATGGGCTCGGCCCTTGGATTATACCATTTTATGAAGGGGTTGGGACATGAAACAACGGTGATATCCCCAACCAACTGGGCCGATTTTCTGAACTGGATGCCGGGGGTAGATGCGGTGATTGATTATGAGCAGCAAAGAGAAAAATCCAAACAGATTATCAGCAGTGCTGATGTGATCTTTTGCCTCGATTTTAATATCCTGCACCGTACCAAAAATATGGAGCAGCCTCTAACAGACGCCGACTGCACAAAGGTATTGATAGACCACCACCAGCAACCACAGGAAGAAGCATTTACTTACGGAATAAGCAATACTGCCAAAAGCTCTACCTGCGAGATGGTGTATGATTTTATTGTTGATTCGGGCCATATAGACAACCTGAACCCCGAAATTGCTGAATGCTTATATACCGGTGTAATGACGGATACGGGATCTTTCCGCTTTCCTGCCACAAGCGCAGGGGTACACCGTATGGTGGCTGTTTTAAAAGAGAAGGGATTACTGCATACAAAAGTGCATGATCATATTTACGATAACTTTCTGGAGAACCGCCTGCGTTTTATCGGCTTTGCTTTAATGAACAGAATGGAGGTATTGTATGAATATAATACCGCATTCATGTATATTACAAAGGCAGATCTGCAACGCTATAATATTAAAACAGGTGATACGGAAGGATTGGTGAACTATCTGTTAACGATACAGGGCATTAAATTCGGCGCTTTGGTGATAGACAGGGATAATGAGCGAAAATGGAGCTTTAGAAGCAAAGGCAATTTTGATGTGAATACTTTTGCCCGGGATCATTTTGAAGGTGGCGGGCATTTGAATGCCGCCGGTGGAAGAAGCAGCGACAGCCTGGAGGCAACTGTACAAAAATTTAAACAGGTTATTAAAGAATATCAAAATCAACTACAATAAACAAAAGAATGAGAACAACTACCACACTTTTATTAGCTATCGTATTGCTTGCAAGCTGTAATCAATACCAAAAAACACCTTCCGGTCTTTCTTATAAGATCACAAAAGGCGGAAGCAATGAGAAACTGAAACAGGGACAGTTTGTAAAGTTCAACGTGGAATATAAAATACCACCAAAAGACTCTGTCCTTAACTCATCTTATGGCCATATCCCTGCCTACCTGGTAGTTGATACAGCAAGGATCAGCAAGCATAGTTTTCTTGAGATCATCACCAAATGTGCCGTTGGCGATAAGGTTGAATTTGCAATGAGTGTAGATACCCTGAAGAAACTGGGTATGGTTGAATACAACAATGTTTTCCGTGCAAAAGATATGATCAAAGGGCGTTTGGAGTTCCTTAAAACATTTGCCACCCAGGCTGAAGCACAGGCTGATCTTGCTAAAGAACAGGAAGCAGAGAAAGCTAAAGAACTGAAAGACCTGCAGGCATTTACTGCAAAGCAGGGTGTTAAAACACAGGCTCTTGCTTCCGGTGTATTGGTAGAAATTACCAATGCCGGTGATGTGCAGAAAGCAGACTCAGGCAAACAGGTTCAGATCCTGTACAAAGGCTCTTTTGTAGGTGGTAAGGTGTTCGATTCAAATATGGATAAGAACGGTCCTAATAATCAGCCCCTCACAGTTGTAGTAGGTACCAATGGTGTTATTAAAGGAATGGACGATGGTTTGCGCCTGTTTGGTAAAGGTGGTAAAGGAAAGATCTTTATTCCGGCAATGTTGGGCTATGGCCAGAACGGTTATCCTCCAACCATCCCGCCTTATTCAAACCTTGTATTTGAAATTGAAATATTGGATCTGACCACACCGGCTCCCAAACCAGCCGCACCAGCAGGCCCCGCAGCCCAGCCCCAGAATCCGCACAGATAATCATTACTAAAAAATACTATTTTTTAAAAGAGGCCCCTAAAAAGGCCTCTTTTTTACTTTATCTACTTCATTTACGCTATCTACTTTTCTCACACTATATACTTTATCAACTTAATAGCCTCCACCGCCTCCTTCACATCATGCACCCTCAAAATAGAAGCTCCCTTCATTAAACCAACCGTATTCAATACAGTTGTGCCATTCAGCGATTCTTCTGCAGTAATCCCCAATGTTTTATAAATGGACGATTTCCTGGAAACACCCAACAGCAAAGGTTTCCGGAGTATGTTAAATACTTCCAGTTGCTTTAACAGTTCAAAATTGTGTTCAATGTTTTTGCTGAACCCGAATCCCGGGTCGATAATGATATCATGGATGCCCGCACGTGTACAATCAGCAATACGTTTGATAAAATAGTCGAGCACTTCTTTGGTAATATCTTTATACGAATGTTGTTCATGCATGGTTTCAGCATTACCTTTTACGTGCATGCATACATAAGGTATATGCAAGGAGACTACAGTATTCAGCATGGCATTATCAAAGGTGCCGCCACTAATATCATTCACCATTACGGCCCCTGCCGCTACCGCCTCTTTGGCAACTTTACTGTGGAAAGTATCGATAGACAGGAATGACCCGGGGAACCGCTTCGAAATAGCTTCTATTACCGGGATCACTCTTTTTAGCTCCTCATCTGCTCCGGCCATCACGCTGCCCGGACGGGTGGTTTGTCCGCCAATATCCAGCAGGGCAGCGCCCTGGTGCAGCATGATCTCCGCTTTTTCCAGTGCTTCATCAACAGACGTATGCCGGCTGCCGCTGTAAAACGAATCAGGCGTAACATTAATAATCCCCATCACAATGGGCGCTTTGATCTCCAATAACCTTCCCTTACAGTTTAACGTAAACATTATCCTTCGTCATTTTCAAATTTTCAAATTTTCAAATTTCTCTTTGCCCTATCTTGCAGCTACTTCAAAGATATTACCAAAGCATTAAAGCATTCATGGAATAATGGCGAATACGAATCAGCAATACGACCAGGCAATTGAGCAGTGCAGAGAGATCTTTATAAAAAAAACCAAAGATTACGGCACCGCATGGCGCGTGCTGCGTACTATTTCGGTGGTTGACCAGATCTTTATCAAAGCTTTGCGCATCAGAACCATACAGGACCTGAATACCCAGAAAGTAGGAGATGATATTCCTTCCGAATTTAAAGGCATCATCAATTATGCAGTGATAGGCCTGATGCAACTGGAATTGGGCCAGCCGATGGTGGAAGAATTACCCGTTGAGCAGGTAGATAATTTATACCACAAATACATCGCTTTTGCCAAAAATACCATGCTGGATAAAAACCATGATTACGGCGAGGCATGGCGCGAAATGAGTCAGCAAAGCTTTGCCGACCTGATACTGATGAAACTGATGCGCATCAAACAGATCCTTACCAATGATGGCAAAACGCTGATCAGTGAAGGAATTGATGCCAATTATGTAGATATTATAAACTATTCCGTTTTTGCCCTCATACTCATAGAAGAAGGCAAACATTAATGTATTGATATGAAAACACTATTGCTGATCATCCGTTGGGTAGTGGGACTGCTGTTTATTTTTTCGGGTCTTATTAAGGCCAACGATCCTTCAGGGCTTAGCTATAAAATGCAGGAGTTCTTCGAGGTTTGGGGTTGGGAGGCACTGAACAATTACACCCTGGTTTTTGCATTGGTGATGAATGTGTTTGAAGTGCTGGCCGGCGTAGCCGTAATTATTGGCTGGCGCATGAAACTGTTTAGCTGGCTTTTATTGTTACTGATCATTTTCTTTACTTTCTTAACTGGCTATGCCTTGTTCTCAGGTAAGATCAAAACCTGCGGCTGCTTTGGCGATTGCCTGCCGTTAACAGCTGCACAGTCGTTTGGAAAGGATATCGCCTTACTCGTTCTGATCCTGATTTTATTTGCTGCAAAAAAACAAATTCATTCTTCTTTAAAACCGGTGCCTGCTGTTGCATTATTACTGGCGGTTGTTATTGCTGCGTCGGCAGGACAGGGATATGTTTTAAAACACTTACCCATAGTAGATTGCCTGCCGTATAAAAAAGGGAATGATATTATGGAGCAAATGAAAACACCTGCAGGAGCCATTCCTGATATTTACTCGATCGTGTTTACGTACCGGAAAAATGGAAAGAATATAGCATTTGACCAATCGCATTTTCCGGCTGATTTTGATTCTACTTATGAATATGTTGACAGGAAAGATAAACTGGTAAAAAAAGGTAATGGTTTACAGGCCAAAATACTGGACTTCTCTTTGCAAACACTTTCCGGCATTGATACTACTGCGGAAATTTTTGCACAGGCCAATCCTTACATCCTCCTGATGGCAAAAGATATGGACAATACAGGTAAATGGACTGAGGGTTTTGAAAAAGTTGTACAACTTGCGCAACAGAAAAAACTATCTGTTATTGTAGTAACAGCCGATGCAGATAATGCGGTAAACCTGTTTAAAAATACCACCATTGTAAAATGCGATGCTACTGTTTTAAAAACAGCCGCAAGGGTTACACCAACTTATTTCATTATGAAAAAATCGGTTGTTACCGGCAAACAAAGCTATGCAGACCTCGATAAGATACTGGCACAAATCAATAACCTGAATTAATGTGCTATGCTATCATTCATCACTAAAAAGATCCTGTACGGCGTATTGGTACTGATGGGAGTGGTGGTGATGGTATTCTTTTTATTCCAGGGCTTTGGCGATCCGGCCCGTTTGGTACTGGGGCAATCAGGCGACAGTACCACCATCAAAAATATCCGTAAAGAACTGGCGCTTGATCAGCCAAAATGGAAACAGTTTGTGATGTATTTGAACGATGTTTCTCCTGTTGCTGTGCATACGCAGGAAGATATTCAGAAAAAACAACTAAGGGGGTTCTTCATCGGTGGTGAAAATAAATTAGGTATTAAAATTCCCTACCTGCGCCGTTCATATCAAACCAAAAAAGAAGTAGGCGAAGTATTGATGGAAGCCTTACCGGGAACATTGGTATTGGCCCTTGCTGCCATGTTGCTGGCTACAGTTGTTGGTATTTTATTAGGCATACTGGCTGCTGTTAAACAAAATACATGGATGGATACTTCATCTGTGTTTGCCAGTGTACTGGGCATTTCAGCGCCATCTTTTTTTACAGGCATTGTATTGGCTTACCTGTTTGGTTTTGTGTTAAACCGTTATACCGGACTACACATGACCGGCAGCCTGTTCAATACCGATCCGTTTAGCGGCAAGAACCTGCAATTAAAAAATCTTATTCTTCCGGCAATTACACTGGGCATTCGTCCATTGGCCATCATTACCCAGTTAACAAGAAGTTCGATGCTGGATGTGCTGGACCAGGATTATATCCGTACAGCTTATGCAAAAGGATTAAGCAAAAAAGTTGTGGTGTTCCGGCATGCCCTGCGCAATGCGTTAAACCCTGTGATCACGGCTATTACAGGCTGGTTTGCAGAACTACTTGCCGGTGCATTTTTTGTTGAGTATATTTTTGGCTGGAAAGGAATAGGTAAAGTAACCGTTGATGCATTAGAAAAATTAGATTTCCCCGTAGTGATGGGCAGCGTGCTGATAACCGCTACTTTTTTTATTGTGGTAAACCTGCTGGCAGATGTTTTATACGGAGTGGTAGATCCGAGGGTGAAACTGCAGTGAGGGGCGGGGGATATATTAGTTGAAATAGTTAAAAGGTTAAAGAGGTTAAAATAGGTAAAGAGGTTAAAAGAGTATGAGCTGGTATTTACTTCTTTAACTATTTTAACCTCTTTAACCATTTAGCTACTGAATCACCACTTCATCAATCACTTTCTCTCCAAATGCTTCATTTACCCGCTCAATGATTTGTGGTTTTTGATACATCAATTCATTCTTCAATGGCCCCACTTCTGTATGAATAAATAATTTCTGGTTAATGATCTGGATCTTATCTGTGTACTTGGCAATTGTTTTACCCATCAGTTTCTCCCATATCTCTTCAATCTGCACGGCACGGATCCCATTGCGCAGGTGGCTCTTGTTCAGGAACCCTTTAATTGCATCGCCTATATGAAATTCTGACATGGGGTAAAGGTAAGAGTTAGTTAGGAGTTTGGAGTTTGGAGTAAATTTTATTAACCGACTCCTAACTCCAGACTCCAGACTGCATTCTATGCATTCAGCTCTACCAATTGGTAAGTAACATCTATCTCTGCCAGTTGCTTCTGCAACCTTTCCGCATGTGTATCTGTAATAAAAACCTGCCCATCGCTTTCTGTACACACCCAATGCAGCAGTTGATACATTCTTTGTTCGTCTAATTTTTCAAACACATCATCCAGTAAAAGAATAGGAGTGAAGCCTTTCTTTTCTTTTAATGTTTGCCATTCGGCCAGCTTTAAAGCAAAAAGTAAACTTTTTCTTTGTCCCTGCGAGGCTTCTGTTTTAAAAAGGGACTGATCCATATAAAACACCAAATCATCCCTATGAATGCCGGCCGTGGTTCTTTGCAATTGCAGGTCTTTTTGTCTGGATGCTTTTAAAAGTTCATCAAATCCATCCGTTAATAACTGGCTGGTGTATTGCAGAGAGAGGCCGTCGTCTTTCCCGGCTATCCGCTGATAGATAGATCCGGTAAGAGCCAGAAAATCTTTCAGAAATTTATTTCTTTCGCCAAACAAATAATTGCCCGATGTGCATAATTGATCATTTAAAATATCCATCAATGACTCATCGGTTTTCCCGGTTTCTGCGGCAAGTTTTAAAAGGCTGTTTCTTTGCTGAACGATTTTATTATAATCGATCAGGCTGGCCAGATAATCTTTGTTGATCTGTGAGAGAAGCGTGTCAATAAATTTTCTTCTTTCTTCACTGCCACCGGCAATCAGCACAATATCATCCGGTGCAATCATAACACATGGCAGTATGCCAATATGGTCGGAGAATTTTTTATACACCTCATCATCCAGTATCAGCTCCTTGCGGTTATTCTCACGCAATATGCAAACAAGGTGTCGTGGCTCGCGCTGTAATTGGTAGTACCCTTCCAGCCGCATACCCGCAAGACCATGGTGAACATTCTGGCTATCGGGCCTGGAAAAATAACTCTTCGAAAAACTCAGGTAATAAATGGCATCCAGCAGGTTGGTTTTGCCGGTACCATTGGCGCCACAAATGCCAACAACCCTTTCGGTAAAAGAAAAGGTTTGCTGCACATAATTGCGGAACTGAACCAACGATATGGATTGAAGCCTGAGCATTGAGCGGGCAAATTAAACCAGAACCTCCTTAATAATTCATGTTGAGTATGGCAGAAAGCATTTATTTTTATTAAAAATTCGGTTTTGAAGACGATACTATCCGAACAACAACTGGCGCTTACTGTTAAAAGACTGGCACACCAGATACTAGAAAACAATCTTTCGCTAACCAATACATCCATCATCGGGCTGCAACCCAGAGGGGTTTGGCTCAGTAACCGTATTGTGCAGGAACTAAAAAAACTGGTAGAACCTTCCGCTATTGAATACGGTAAATTAGACATCACTTTTTACCGGGATGATGTTAGAAAAAGTTTGCATATAGCCAATGCCACCGATATCCCATTCAGTTTAGAAAATAAAAAAGTGGTATTGATAGACGATGTATTATACACCGGCCGTACCATCCGCGCTGCATTGGATGCACTGCTGGCTTTTGGCCGGCCATCTAAAGTAACACTTTGTGTACTGGTTGACAGGCGCTTTAACCGCGAGTTACCCATCCAGCCCGATTATACCGGCAAAACAATCGATACCATTATTTCACAAAAAGTGATTGTAAATTGGAAGGAAAGGGACGGAAGTGAAGAAGTAATACTTTTGGATAGCTAAAATCTTTTATCTTTGATTTTTAATGAAACTATCTACCAAACATCTTCTTGGTATCAAAGATCTCAACAGAGAAGATATCCAGTTAATTCTCTCCACCGCCGAACAGTTTAAAGAAGTTTTACAAAGGCCCGTTAAAAAAGTTCCTTCGCTGCGCGATATAACAATTGTAAACCTGTTTTACGAGAATTCTACCCGCACCCGTATGTCTTTTGAACTGGCTGAGCGCCGGCTGTCGGCTGATGTACTCAATTTTGCACTAAGCAGTTCTTCTTCTGCCAAAGGCGAAACACTGCTTGATACGGTGAACAATATCCTGAGCATGAAAGTGGATATGGTGGTAATGCGCCACAGTGCCTCCGGTGCACCGCATTTTCTTGCCAAACACATTCCTGCAGCCATTGTAAATGCGGGCGATGGTATTAATGAACACCCCACACAGGCTTTACTGGATGCATTTTCCATGCGCGAAAAACTGGGTAAACTGGAAGGACTGAAAGTGGCCATCATCGGTGATATCATGCACAGTCGCGTGGCATTAAGCAATATGTACCTGTTACGTAAAATGGGCGCCGAAGTAGTTGTGGCAGGACCTCCAACCCTGATCCCTAAATATATTGCCGAAGCATTGGGTGTGAGGGTAGAATACAACCTCAAAAAAGCTCTTCAGTGGTGCGATGTGGCCAATGTACTCCGCATACAGCTTGAAAGGCAGAACCAGCCATTATTCTCATCACTGCGCGAGTATAACCTGGCCTATGGCATCAAAAGAAAATTATTAGAAAGCCTTGGAAAAGAAATTGTGATCATGCACCCCGGCCCGATCAATCGCGGAGTGGAAATGGACAGTGATGTGGCCGACGGACCATACTCCATCATTTTAAACCAGGTAGAGAATGGCGTAGCCGTGAGAATGGCTGTATTGTATCTGCTGGCCAATAGAGAAAACTAAGACCAGGTACGAAGTACAAACTACGAAGTACGAAGTGCGGTTTTCTCATATTTTAGTTCGTACTTAGTACTTCGTAATTCATACTTGAATTTATGTTATGCAAAGAATCTGTCTTTTCCCCGGCACCTTCGACCCGGTAACACTGGGGCATGTTGATATCATCAACCGCGCCATTCCTTTATTTGATAAGATCTATGTTGGTATCGGTATCAATTCGTCCAAGAGCCCAATGTTCAGCGCAGAGCAAAGGATGGAATGGTTCAGGGAAATTTATAAAGGAGAACCCAAAGTAGAAAGTGTGGTTTACGATGGACTCACAGTGAATTATTGCAGAGTCATTGGCGCTACCTTCATCCTCCGTGGTATCCGTTATGTAAGCGATTTTGAATATGAAAAAACCATCGCCGATGCCAACCGTACCCTCGACAGTAAAATTGAAACGATCTTCCTTACCGGGGAACCTAAATATACTTCTGTAGCGTCTACCATTGTACGGGATATCATCCGCAACGGGGGAGATGCCTCACCGTTCCTGCCTGATGCGGTAAACCATTCTTTACAATCTCTCGACAAATAGACTTTCATGCATATCTGGCATAAACAAGACCTTACGCTTTCTGATTTTGCTTTATTGGGAAAAGATACCATGGGCGATCATATCGGTATCCGTTTTTCGGAACTGGGCAATAATTACCTCAAAGCCACTATGCCCGTTGATAACCGTACCAGGCAGCCTTATGGTTTATTACATGGTGGTGCCTCTGTAGCACTTGCCGAAACGCTTGGTAGTGTAGGGTCAGCACTGGTGATTGACCAGGATAATTTTATTTGTGTAGGACAGGAGATCAACGCCAACCATATCCGCAGTGTACGCAGCGGCTACGTAACTGGAACGGCAACACCCATTCACCTCGGCGCCAGTTCGCATGTTTGGGAGATCATGATCCACGATGAAGCCGGAAAATTAGTTTGCATCAGCAGGCTTACAGTAGCAATTTTGAAAAAAAGATAGTTTTGTTAGCCACAGAAGGCACAGAAAAGTCTGTGTTTGTCTGTGCCTTCTGTGGCTAATAAATTACAACCCTGCTTTCCGCACAATATCCACCACATTCGGGTAAGTATCATTTAAACACGCTTCCAGTTCGGCCCCGCTAACCCATTTGATCTCTGTAATATCTTCTTCTGTTTGAGGTATCAGCGCCTGTTCGCCTTTCGCCTTCATGGCAAACCAATGCGTTTCTTTGATCACGTCTTCTTCAAGGTACCGGTCAAAATATTCGTGATAGCCAATAGAGATCAGTTTGCCCCGTTCAATATTACTAACCCCTGTTTCTTCCTCCACCTCGCGAACTGCACAATCTTCAATGGTTTCGCCATCATCCAGCTTTCCTTTTGGCAGGTCCCATTTACCTCGGCGGTAGATCATCAATAATTCTCCCTTATCGTTCAAAACCAGTCCGCCGCCTGCAATAATTGTTCTTTTCTTCATCGCATCAAATGTGAATACAATTTCCCGATTTCCCAATTCCAAAATTTCAAAATGGTTCTACACTAATTGTTCTTTTCTCCATCGTGCATCAAATGTGAATACAATTTCCCAATTTCCCAATTCCAAAATTTCAAAATGGTTCTACATTCGCATCATGACAAACGAAAAAGCCGTTGCTGAGAAATTACTGCAGGTAGCAGCCGTAAAATTGAGTCCTGAAAAACCTTTTACCTGGGCCAGTGGCTGGAAAAGCCCTATTTATTGCGATAACAGGCGGGTATTGTCCTTTCCTTTTGTGCGCGATTTTATTAAAAGCGAACTGTGCAATGTGGTGTTTGAACATTTTCCAACGGCCGAAGTGCTGGCAGGCGTGGCTACCGCGGGTATTCCATGGGGGGCTATGGCGGCTGATCAGCTAAAACTGCCTTATATCTATGTTCGTCCCAAACCCAAGGAACATGGATTGGGTAACCAGATAGAAGGATTTTATGCTCCGGGACAAAAGGTATTGGTGATAGAAGACCTGATCTCTACCGGCAAAAGCAGCCTGCAGGTGGTGGATGTACTGCGTAATGCAGGTGTTGAAGTGGTGGGGATGGTATCTATTTTTACTTATGGATTTGCAAAGGCAGATAAGGCTTTTGCCGATGCAAAGGTTCCATACCGTTCGCTTACCAATTACCAGAACCTGATCAGCCTGGCGGTTGAAAAAGGACAGGTGAGCGCTGAAACAGAGAAACTCTTACTTTCCTGGAGAACCGACCCCGCCAACTGGCAGGGAATTTGAGCTATTTAATCAAACCTCATATAGATGAAAAAAATCTTCCTGTTTGTAACTGTCCTGGTGGCTGCTTCTTATGTTCATGCGCAGCAGCCCAAGCCACAATGGTTAACTGTAAAATCGGCTAACCTGCGGTGCTGGGAATGCAAAGAAAGATTAGAACGCTACCTGATTGTGGAGAATAAGGCCAATATGGAAAGCGGACTAATGCAGTGGAAGATCAATTTGCTGCAGGGAGAGATCAAATTCCAGTATCTGCCAGACCGTGCCAGTCCTGAAACCATCCGTGCAGCCTTAAACAATGCGGGTTTTGATGCGGATAATGAAAAAGCTGACCCCGAAGCCTACAAAAAACTTCCCGCCATCTGTAAACGCGCCGAGGACGGCGGTGGCCCTCAAAAGAATAAGCCTTGCCATGTGCAGCCGGTAAATTATTAGCGGCGTTGTTGCCTGGCAGAGCCTCAAAAAAACCGTGCCTTAGTGCCTTTGTGTGGGAATAATATATCACACAAAGGCACTAAGGCACGGTTTTATCATTTAAAACATGCTCAGCTTATGCCTTGCTTCATAATCGAAAGGAACGGTCATGTAAAACCCGGCTTTGCCTACGCGGGTGGTTCCTTTTACGTTAACCAGTACTTCTTTACTGAAAAGCAGGTTTAAGCCATTTTTTAAAACTGCCTTCATATCAACCGCAATACGAGAGGGGAGCATGAACTCCGATTTGCGGGGAATATGCATGAGGGTGTCTAGCTGGTATTTTCCGAGATAGGTATTATCAATATACACTTCGCAATCCACTTTTTTAAGGTCAACCCCAAATCCGTTGGGATTATAATATACCAACTCCATTCCCAGAACAGTCTGATCAAACCCCATGTTTTCGATATGGATGTTTTTAACATCCCTGTAATCGAAGCTCTGTGGTTTTTTGCACGATGCCAGTAAAAGGACAAATAAAGCGAATAGGAGGGCTCTTTTCAAAATGAATGATTTGGGCTGCAAAATAGGGGAGACTCACCGATTTTCCATTTTAGCTTCTGTTAAATTGGTAACGATATACATCTTCCCACGACCAATACAACTAACTATCAATCAGTTATAAAACAAATTAAACAAAAGTCAATACTGTACGAAATTTTATAACGATTAAGAAAAGATGCGTAGATAATTAGAAAATTCATTCAAATTTTATTTGAAATACCCCCCCCTTTTGTTCTATTTTATAAATATGTAAAAAATAGTATTTGTTACACGTAAAAGCACTTAAAACCACCTTTTACCACTTTTTTAGTACCTCGGAACAATAATTGTATATACATTTGTATTGACAGTTGAGAGGCCGCCCCTATGGCGTCCGTGAGAACTTGGTTTCTCCTTGACTGTCTTTTTTTATATACCATACCTGCCTATGACACTATTATATGCGGATGAAGCAGGGTCTATTACTGACCCACATCAAATGTTTTTTGTTTTAGCTGGTGTTAGCATTTTTGAAAGGCAAATTTATTGGGTGAGTGCAGAACTTGATAAAATAGCTGCGAGATTCAATCCGGATAATCCATCATTAATAGAACTACATGCAAGTCCAATGTATCACGGAAAGGGGAAATGGAGGGCTTTTACCAAATCGGATCGCCATCAAGCATTAAAAGATGCTTTACATGTTTTCGCTAATTCTCATAAAACTAACCGAATGTTTGCCTGTGTTGTCAGGAAATCAATAATATCTAAAGACCCAGTAGAATTTTCTTTCGAGCAATTATCAAGCCGATTCGATTACTATTTGAGGAGATTAAGCAATGGTGGAAGTATGCAAAAAGGGATAATAATTTTCGACAAATCTACCTACGAAACTACAATTCAAAATTTAGCAACTGATTTTAGAACTATTGGCCATTCATGGGGAGTTATCAAAAGTATGGCAGAAGTCCCCTTGTTTCTAGACTCAAAGGCATCAAGATTAATACAATTGGCAGATATTATAGCTTATGCCATTTTCAAGCATTACGAACAAGGAGATGATGAATTATATTCGATAATAGCAAACAGGTGGGACAAAGAAGGAAGTGAAAACCACGGTTTATGTGAGAGAATAAAATCTAACTTATAATCAAGTGTTTAAATCGTTCTGCATCGGTTATTTTACGAGCATTAAATCGGTAGGATGTTTCCGCACAATACCGAGGGAGTGCTTGGGTGAAATCTGATGGTACGTGCCGAATATTGTTTTTTTAAAACGGAGAAAAACTCTTCAATTGAATTAGTATAGGCAAATACTCCGCCTGAACCCCATTTTATGGTGGTTTACTAATTCGTGTGCCTGGAACTCTTCATTAAGCCCAACATATCCTAAATGGGCATCTGTCATAACTATTGCGGATGGGCTACGTTCTGCTAACCACTCCTTTAAAGCTGTCTCGTCATTTTCAGTAAGTTTTTAAATTCTGAAAACATAAACCTTCATTTTATCTCCCCACCAAAAACGGGGGAAGGGTTTATACCGAACCGATCATTTAGGTAACCCGTAACCCTCTGCGAACAGAATTAGCAAAAAGGGTAATGTGAACTATTTGTGGATTTAAGCCCCATCCTGACGTTTTAACTTCATTTGCTAATCAGGGTAGGGAAGTCTTGTGGGAACTCATATATCGTAGCCTTAAATTGTTTATATTCGTTACTAAAATAGTTAGAAAATAATACAAAAAAGGATGCTTTTTGAGTATCTAAATTATTTAGCTGCAATTTATTTATCTAAATTATTAATAATCAATGCTTTGAATTATAATAACTGATAATTATGTATCACTAAAAATGATCTAAAAGCAGATTGAAAGAGTGAATTCGATAATGAATAGAAATAGACAAAATATTGAATCGTTATTGGTTGAAAATCAATTTTTTCCATGTGTTAATTATATAAACACTTTGTTTCAATTTTCATATATTAAAATTGAACAATATGAAAGCTATCAAAAAATGAGTTTTCGTAACCGATGCATGGTGGCGGGGAGTAATGGGGTGGTTCATTTATCGGTTCCCTTAGAGAACGGACGCAACCAGCGGCAGTTGATGAAGGATGTCAGGATCAGCCATTTTACCGACTGGCAAACCAGTCATTGGAGAACGATTGAATCCTGCTACAGTCGCTCGCCTTTCTTCGAATTTTACCGGGATGGTGTTTGGGGACTGCTGCAGAAAAAGGAAACCTTTCTGCTCGACATGAACATGGCTATCCTGGAATGGCTCCAAAAAACGCTGAAATTTCCGGGCAAGATTTCGCTCACGGAGCATTATCAAAAAACAACTGGTCCGGAGCTGATGGATTTAAGGAGCCATTTTTTGCCAAGAAATTTCCAGGAGCAGCCGATGGGATTTAGGTATACCCAGGTGTTTGAAGACAGGATTGGTTTTGTTCCCAATCTGAGCATTCTTGATTTATTGTTCTGCTGCGGACCCCAGGCAAAAACACTGCTGGAACAGAACAAATTAACGTTTTAATGGCTCTTTAAGCTTGTGGTTATTTTGATATGGCGTAATTTTAAACATTGCTTCCATTCCTCTGAACTGCCGATAGTTTAACTTCTATTAACCCCCCAGATGAAGAATCTCAGATTTCTGATTGCCTTTGCATTGCTGATGGGGTATGTGATGGTAAATGGGCAGAACTATTCTAATAAAGGGAAGGATTTCTATATCACTTATCCCATGCACATTGATGGCACCAGTTCGGTGATGGGAATTTATATTACATCAGATGTAAATGCTACAGGAACGGTAACAGTAGGAACCCAAACCCTGCCTTTTACTGTAACTGCCAATACAGTAACAAAAAAGTTCATAGGAGGCTCTACCTGCACCTCATGCGATGCGCTCAGTACGGGTGTGTATTTACCACAGGACGATGGTATTACTGCCGGAGGAGCCATACATGTGGTTGCAGATAACCCGGTGGTGGTATATGCCCATATTATTAAAACATCCCGTTCCGGGGCTACCCTGGTATTGCCATCAGCAGTATGGGGGAAGCAATACATTGTTTCAAGCTATGGCAATGCAGGCAGGCAGAGTAATACACCTTATGGTTATGGCGCGATAACCGTTGTGGCGGCAGAAGCCAATACAACTGTTCAGATTACACCATCGGTGGATAGCAAAAATGGAGCAAGGCCTGCAAATGTGCCTTTTCAGATAACGTTGGCTAACCCGGGAGATGTTTACCAGATCCAGTTCAAACAAAACCTTGATATTTCGGGTACAACGGTTCAGTCGTTTGCATCCGGGAGTGGGGGTTGCAAAAAAATTGCTGTTTTTTCAAGTACCAGTTGGTCGGCCTTCGGATGCCAGGCTGCGGTTACCGGCAGTGGCGATAATTTATACCAGCAATTATTTCCTACCGGGGCATGGGGCAAAAATTTCTTAACGGCACCTGCTAAAACCCGCGGTTCAGATATTTTCAGGGTGTTTGTTACAGACCCCGCAACGGTTGTGAAAAAAACCGAGAATGGCGTAACCACTACCTTAACCGGGTTGGTAAATAATTCCTTTTATGAATACGCAACAGGTAATCCTACCTTTATTGAAACAAACAAGCCTTCCTCAGTAGTTCAATATTTTACAACAATGGCCTGTTTAACCGGGGCACAACTGGGAGACCCGGAAATGGTTGTTCTGAATCCTGTTGAACAAACCATCAATAATATCACTGTGTTTTCTGCGCATAAGAATTTTGTTCCTTCCAATCAGAGCTCTATAACCAACTGTTATCTTAACGTGATCATTAAGAGCAACGCTACTTCCGGTTTCAAAATAAATGGGAATGCACCTGCAGCTCCATTCCTGCCAATTCCAGGCACGGCTTATTCTTATTTGCAGGAAGAAGTTACTGCCATTGCACAAACCAATCCTGTTCAAACCCTTTCAGCCGACTCAAGTTTTAGCGCCATAGCGTATGGTTTTGGGGGGGTGGAGTCTTATGGCTACAACGCGGGCACCAATGTGAAAGATTTTACGCAGGTAGCTTCTTTTCTAAATCCGTATCTGACAATAGATTCGGCTGTTACCTGTATCAATACGCCGGTTAAGTTTCGCATACCATTAAATTTCCAGCCTTCAAGTGTGAAATGGGATTTTTCATCGGCTCCGGGTATATCTCCCAATACTATTATTGGCCCTGTTAGTTCGCCGGTATATGATACGGTAAGAGATGTAAATGGACAGACATTATATTACTATAGTCCCGGACAAACTTTTAAATTCTCCAATACAAGCACAGCCAATTTGCAGGATACCATCAAGCTTTATACAACTTCTGCAACACCTGATGGGTGCGGAAGTACCGACCAGTTGTACACTATTCCTGTAAAAGTAAACGACAGGCCGGTGGCAAATTTTACGTTTACTACCAGTGGCTGCGTTACAGATTCTGTGTTACTTACTGATAAAAGCATTAATAACAGCGGGGCGGTTAGCCGATGGCTCTGGAATTTTGGAGATGGTAATACTGCTGACCGGTTATCTGGTACACCATTCTCTATCAAGTATTCTAATGGAGCTGATTATGTTATTAAACTGCAGTCTGTATCTGATATTGGCTGCGTTTCTGATGAGGTTTCCAAGAACATACAGATATCTGCTAAACCTATCGCTAAATTCAGTTACACAGCCATTGCCTGTACAAACAACGATATTGTTTTTGCAGATGCTTCTACTACAGCAACAAATACAATTACTAAATGGACATGGAATCTTGATGACGGGGCAGGAGCATTTACCAATACAACCAATGTCTCTCCCAAAACAAAATATGCTGTTTATGGGAACAAGAGTCCTAACCTGCAGGTTGAAACCTCAACCGGTTGTAAAAGCGACCTGTTTGTGCCAACCGGCTTTAAAGTACATCCATTGCCAGATGTTGGTTTCATTTTGCCGGAAGTATGTTTGAGTGATGCCAACGCCTTATTTACAGATACTTCCAGTATAGCAGAAGGTGCCATCGCTGCTTATTTATGGAATTTTAATGCAGGAACGCCTCCTGTAACCAAAGGTCCTGATATTGCTACCAGCACGCTGAAAAATCCATTGGTCACTTATAAAGATTCTGCAAACTATAAAGTTTCGCTAACTATTAGTTCTGCTGCGGGATGTGTGGCCACTAACGTGCAGGACTTTACCGTTAATGGTGCAAACCCCAAAGCCGCATTTGATATCATCAGCCCAACACCCTACTGTGGCACAAAGCCGGTGCAGCTTAAAAATAATTCTACGGTTGATTTTGGCAATATTACAAAGCTTGAGATTTATTGGGATCTTGTTAATAATCCAGCCGTTAAAGAGATTGATGAAACGCCGGCACCCGGAAAAATATATCCGCATTCCTATCCTGCTATTTCATTACCCACAGCGCAATCATATACGATAAAACTGGTTGCCTATTCGGGTGGTAATACCTGTGTTGATTTTGTTACCAAAACCATCAGTGTATATCCGCAGCCTAAAGCGGCATTCGCAGAATCGGCCAGCCAGTTATGTTTTGGTGAAACAGTTAGTTTTACTGATAAAAGTAACGGGGTATCCAGTGCTGCTTCCTCATGGGTGTGGGATATGGGGAAAGGCGACAGATCAACTGCGCAAAATCCATCCAAACAATTCAACGATTCAGGGTTGCTTACCGTCAGCATGTATTTCTTCAATGCTGATGGTTGTGTGAGTGATACGGTTTCTCAATCATTAACCGTATACCCAAACCCTGTGCTGTTATTAACGCATAAAATGCAGGTATTGGTTGGAGGGGCGGTTACCATTGTTCCGCAATTGGTTTATGGCAACGACCTGCAATATCTCTGGACACCATCAACCTATCTTAACAGCGATACCGCCGCTATGCCTAAGGCTCTTCCTGAAGATGATATCACGTATAAACTTACTTTAACAGCAAGAGGTGGCTGTACCGTGAGCGATACTGTTTATATTCGGGTATTGAAAGCGCCGGATGTACCCAACGCTTTTTCTCCCAACGGTGATGGTATCAACGATACCTGGAGAATTAAATACCTTGATGGTTACCCCGGGGCAACAGTGGATGTATATAACCGATATGGACAGATCGTATTCAGATCGCTGGGCTATGAGGTGGAATGGAACGGCACCTATAATGGCAAGCCATTGCCTGTAGGTACGTATTATTATATCATTAATCCAAAAAATGGCCGGCAGATTGTTACCGGATCAGTTACCATTATAAAGTAGTTATATGAGCGTTAGACAGTTGATAATATGGATCGGCTTATTTACCTGCACAGTGGCGTCAGCTCAACAGCGGCCTTATTATACGCAATACATCATGAACAATTATATCATCAATCCCGCGGTAGCCGGTATTGAGAACTATTGGGATGTAAAAGCGAGTCACCGCTTACAATGGGTGGGCTTGCAGGATGCACCGGTAACAACCTATCTAACAATGCATGGACCGCTGCATAAAAGCGACTACGACAGGGAATCGGCCACTACTTTTCATGCCAGCGGACAAAACCCCAGAGGGCAGGCTTATTGGCAGGATTATACTTCGGCAGAACCGCATCATGGTATTGGGTTTACGATACTGAACGACAGAACTGGCCCGTTAAACCGTTTTGCTGCGTATGGTACTTATTCGTATCATTTAGGTCTTTCTTCTACCACAAGTTTGGCAGCCGGTGTATCTGCAGGTATCACCAATATGAGTCTTGATGCCGGCAAATTGAATTTTGGTAATACAACAGTTGATCCTGCCGTTGCTGGCAGTGGTGTAATCAACCGGATAAAGCCCGATATCAGTGCCGGGTTGTGGCTGTATTCAAAAGATTATTTTCTGGGATTGGCTGCACAACAAATTATTCCGCAACAACTTGCTTTTTCAGATAATACCGTGTATCTGCAGAGCGGAAAATTATTACCTCATCTTTTCTTAAGTGCAGGTTATCGCATGCAGTTAACAGAAGATATCAGTTTCCTTCCTTCAACATTAATCCGGTATATCAGCCCATTGCCATTAGGGTTTGATGTGAATGCAAAGTTCCAGTATCAGGACCTGCTTTGGGCTGGCGCATCTTACCGGTATAAAGACGGGTTTGCAGGATTGGTAGGCATCAATCTGAATCATAATATCAACATCGGTTATTCATACGATGTGCAGACTTCTACATTGAATACCGTTAGCAAGGGTACACATGAAATACTTATCGGATTTCTTTTAGGAAACAGGTATGGAGATTGGTGTCCGAGGAATTTGTGGTAGGAGGAACAATGAGAGAATGAAAAGATTTTTTATTGGATCCGGATTACGATTTTATTTTCTTCGGGTGTTTTGTCGGTAGTGGCTACAGAGATTATTTTAATTGATTTTTCTTTCATCTGTTTTAGTAGCTGCGATGCCCTCAGGCGGTTAATTCTTGTTATCTCGGCTTTTATTTTTTCAAATTCCTGTGGTGAGGGTGGTTGCGGAAGTGTAATGGCATGAACGTCTATGTTCTCATCCACATCTGTATCAGCAACTTCTATTTCTTCTGTTGTTAAGGGGTTGAGGGATTCTTTTTCCTTGAACTTTTTATTGTTCATCAATCGCAAAATTTCTTTTTCTTTTGGAAAAGATGGCGCCTGAATTCTTTTATGCCGAACCTGTTTATCCAGCTCAGCAAACACCAATCCCGTCATATTCATCGCATCTGTAACCAGTTTCTCCAGCTCTATGCTGTTCACTGTTTTTAATGCTTCAGCAATTTCTCTTTGAATTTTTTCTTTGTCTATTTGTACCCGGTGTATCTCTCTCTGCCCTTTAAATGATTTTTCCATTTCCAGTTTTGCTTTCCGGATATCTTCATTCATTTGTTTCAGGTTAAGCGTCATTTCTTTTGCATAAGGAGCTCTCAGTTTGGCAGGTAAGGCAGCAGTATCTTTGCTCCAGTTTCTTTCCAGTTCAGATTTCGCTAAATCCATATTAGCCAGATTTTTTACCCAGTTCTGTTTTTGATTTGTCAATTCATGCGAAGCCTGCTCAAGGGCATTTGCAACCATAGGAGGGATTGATTCAATCAGTTCACCAAATTCTTTTACGTCCTTAAAGTTTTCCCTGTCCAGTTCTTTTTGTGCAGAAACGATATTCTTTTTCATTTCAGCTTTCAACGGTTTGGATAAAAAGAAAACAGGGTTGAACAATGGATTGTCAACACTTACCGTCATTGGCTCAACAGCGTAAGGTTGTATTTTTTGGAGAGGAAGTTTTTTTTGTGTTGCAGCAGCAGTATTCTGTTGTTTGAGGGGAGAGGTTATGGGGTTCAGCCATGCTATACAACTAAGCATACCTGTTACCACAACAAATGCCAGTAATTGTTTCCTGTAGCTAAGCCTGTCTTCTTTTTTATCGATCATCCGTTTTACACGAAACAACAGATCATTTTTTTTACCAGATGCGGCCATAGCAAATGCCGGCGCGGGTTGCAGGTACGCAATACGTAACAATGCCTCAGCATAAACAGATGCATTGTATTTGAATTGCAGTACCCAGTCATCGCAACTATTCTCCCTTTCTTTGCGGATGCTTTTGCTGAGCAATTGCGTAAAAGGATTAAAGAATAGTGTGATCTCAACTACCGACAGGATCATGTTAACCAGGTAGTCGTAGCGTTTGATATGCGCCAGTTCATGCAACAGTACCGCTTCCAACTGATCAGTGGTGAGGTGATTGATGCTGGCAACAGGTATCAGTATTATTGGTTTAAAGAAACCGATGGTGAGTGGGGTATGAACCGTATCCGACAGAAAAATGCGGATATCTTTTTTAATACCTAATTGCTCAGCAACCCTTTTTACAAACACACGCCATTCGGCTGATATTTTATGAATACCATTGTTACGTATCATTTGTGTTTGCCTGTAACCCAGCAGCCACCGGATGCTCAGGAATAACATTAATAAAAGATAAGCCATGGATACATAAGGCAAAAACTGTTCTGCTTTTACCATCCAGTAGATCAGTTGTGAAGAAAGGTCTTTACCTGCGGGAAGGATGCTTTGTATGCCCGTATTTACAGTGGCTGTATTTTGCCATGCCTGGCTGTATTGTGTGTAATAGAATTGCAGTGTAATGATGAACCATGCAAAACTGATCAGCTGTGCAGCAACAGCCAACCGGTATTTAACAGCAGCGTTCAGCGACACCAGGCTGTTCACACTCATAAAAACTAGCCATACCAATGCAGTCTGCCATAAGCTGTTGGCGATGGCAAAACCCAGTGCCTGCAGAAAAGTTGATTGAAATACGGATTGCATGAGTTACTGTTTTTTCAGGTTATCCAGTAGTTTTTGTATTTCTTCCAGTTCGTCTTTGTTGGGGGCGTGGTTACCAAGGGCCTGCATCACCAGTTGTGTTGAGGAGCCTCCAAATAAGGAATTGATCATTTTACCAACGATCTGTTGCTGTGTGTTCTCGCGGGTAATATTTGCCCGGTAGATATGGGTTTTACTGCTGTCATCGCGCTTTACAATGCCTTTCTCAAACATGATCTGCATCAGTTTGAGGGTAGTGGTATATCCCGCGTCTTTATGTTCACTCAGTATTTCGTGCACCTCTCTTACGGTGGCGGTGCCCTTATCCCAAAGTACCCTCAATATCTCCAGTTCACTCTCAGTGGGCTTAATGTGTTTTGCTGCTGCCATTGCTACGATTTTATTCGTAAGCAATTTACGAACCGGGTCGTATGAGGCCAAATAAAACTTTGTTAAACGGTTAAATGCAGGGACGGGGGTTCAATATTCAATATTCCCTTATTGCACTTTTGTTTTGTAGGCCGCTACATAATAGGTATTGATGGTAGTTATCCGCAGGTGGTTATTTTGAAAACTTACTTTTTTATACTCTTTGAATACGCCTTTTTTATCCAGGAAACCAATGATGCAGGTTAGAGGGGCAACGCCCTTACGCAATTCCGGCTTGGGGGTAATACCAAAGTTGGGGATAGTGAGCGAATCGTTCACCCTTACTTCCTTGGCCTGCATTTTTATGGTGTAATGGAAGGTCCTTTCTGTTTCATACAGGGATACTGCAAATTTCCAGTCGTTCAACTCATCATTAATCTTTTCACTGTAACCGGCAACCGCATTGGGGTTTACAGATTTTCTTATTTCAGGAACAGTATCGTGTTTGATAAGAATGGTGGTGTCTGAAGCAGGCGTATTAGTATTGTCATCTTGCCCGCATGAAGCAAACAATAGTATAGCGGCAGGTATCAGGATTTTTTTCATTGTCTAAAAATAAGAATCAGCAGGTTTCAATCCAAGACCCATCAAACCGTGCCTTGGTGCCTTTGTGCGCAAATTTTTCCACACAAAGGCACGGTTTAGTTGTAATAAACAAAAATCCCGATCATGTCTGATCGGGATTTTATAAAATTTATATCTGCCTGATTATTTCTTTTCAGTTGTATTGCTGAGGCTGATATGGATACTCTTTTTTCCGTTGAAGAAAGGCTCATATTTTTTAACCGCATCTGCTGATTGTTCTTTGCCATTGATGGTCAGTTTACCATCGTTATATTCAACAGTAACATTACCATCCGCTGCCAGACCATCTTTTTTGATCTCATCAATCAGCGCTTTGAATTCTCCATCGCCACCGGTAAGTGTAAGGTTTACTTTGGTAGAATCAGTATCTGATACCCTGATCTCCATTTTCTGCTCGATAGTGTGCTTGGTTTTTGCATCTGTTTTGTGCAGTTGCGCAAGGGTAGGAGCAATAACCAATGAAACGATCGACATCAGTTTGATCAGGATATTCATAGACGGTCCTGAAGTATCTTTAAAAGGATCACCCACCGTATCTCCTGTTACAGAGGCTTTGTGTGGTTCGGATTTTTTATAGTAGATCTGGCCATTGATCTCAACGCCTGATTCAAAAGATTTTTTAGCATTATCCCATGCACCACCTGCATTGTTCTGGAACATTCCCATCAACACACCGCTAACGGTTGCACCGGCTAAGAATCCACCCAATACTTCCGGTCCGAAAATGAAACCGATGATGAGTGGTGATAAGATAGCGATGGCACCCGGCAACATCATTTTCTTTAAAGAAGCCTCAGTTGAAATAGCTACACATTTATCGTACTCTGGTTTTCCGGTTCCTTCCATGATACCCGGAATATTGTGGAACTGGCGGCGAACTTCTTCCACCATTGCCATGGCAGCTTCACCCACCGCACGTATAGCCAGTGAAGAAAAGATATAAGGGATCATACCACCAACAAATAAACCGGCCAGTACATCGGCATGATAAATATCAATACCATCAATACCTGCAATACCCACAAACGCTGCAAATAAAGCCAGCGCCGTTAAAGCGGCAGAAGCAATGGCGAAACCTTTACCTGTTGCGGCTGTGGTATTACCTACTGCATCCAGTATATCTGTTTTTTCGCGCACTTCTTTTGGTAACTCACTCATTTCGGCAATACCGCCTGCGTTATCCGCAATTGGTCCAAATGCATCAATAGCCAACTGCATAGCAGTGGTTGCCATCATACCTGCAGCAGCAATGGCCACACCGTATAAACCGGCACAATAATATGAGCCATAAATACCGGAAGCTAAAACCAATATTGGTAATAAAGTACTTTCCATACCTACAGCCAAGCCACCAATAATATTGGTTGCATGACCGGTAGAAGACTGGCGAATAATACTCATTACAGGACGTTTACCCATAGCGGTATAATATTCGGTGATCATACTCATTAAAGTACCTACTGCCAAACCAACCATGATGGCGCCAAATACTTTACCAGGCGTAAAATCAAAACCTCTTAACAGCATGTGCTCCGGTAATAACCAGTTTACTAAAAAGTAAGAAACAACAGCAGTTAATGCAATAGATCCCCAGTTGCCCATGTTAAGGGCATTCTGTACTTTTTGGGTACTTAAACCTGCGCTGTCGGATATTTTTACAAAGAATGTTCCAATAACAGAGAAAATGATACCCATCCCCGCGATGAGCATTGGAAGAAGGATAGGAGACAAACCGCCATATCCATCAATCAATACAGTACCACCAGTGCCGGTTACTTCTCTTCCCAATACCATTGTAGCCAATACAGTGGCAACATAACTTCCAAATAAATCGGCTCCCATTCCGGCCACATCACCCACGTTATCACCTACGTTATCGGCGATGGTTGCAGGGTTGCGGGGATCATCTTCAGGAATACCCGCTTCCACTTTACCTACCAGGTCGGCACCTACATCGGCAGCTTTTGTATAAATACCACCGCCTACACGTGCAAACAAAGCAATACTTTCTGCACCGAGAGAAAAACCTGTTAATACTTCAATCGCTCTTTTCATTTCCTCACTGTCTACCGCAGCAGTTGGAGCGAAAATCATTTTTAATATAATAAAGAGACTACCTAATCCTAAAACAGCCAATCCCGCAACGCCCATTCCCATCACAGATCCGCCGGTAAAAGAAACGCGCAAAGCTTTACTTAAACTGGTTCTTGCAGCATGTGCAGTACGAACATTTGCTTTGGTAGCTACTTTCATACCAATAAAACCTGCCAAAGCACTGAAAAATGCACCAAGTACAAAGGCAACGGCAATACTCCAGTGACTATGTGTATCTGAATATCCCATATAGCCCAACAAAAGGGCTACAATAATTACAAAATAGGTGAGGATCTTATACTCAGCTTTTAAGAAAGCCATTGCACCCTCAGCTATATAAGTACTGATCTGTTTCATGCGGTCATTTCCCGCATCCTGCTTAGAAACCCATAAAAACTTAACAAGTGTGTAAAGGAGGCCTATCGCTCCCATTGCCGGGACGGCATAAAACAAGGAATTGTTCATAAATCGATTTGTATCTCAGTTTATATAAAAAGTCAGCAAAAATAGGGCTTTTGGGCAAAAACCCTATGCATTGATTTTTTCTATGGCTATTGAAGGATTTCTATTGGTTTTCAGGTATTTATTCTTCCAGTTGGGTTGTGTCGGGATGGCCTGTAAAAACAGAACTCATTTTCCCTGCGGCCCAGATATTTCGGTTGAATTTATTACCCAGTATGATCACGGTTGCAGAATCGGCTACCAGCCTTTTGAAAACTGCATTATTCCCATGCCACCAGCCATTATGGTATACGATTGTTGGATCCGGTGGTTTGATCAATAAATGCCATCCCATTCCATAATTTTTAAAACCCCTGTTTTCATTACTATAGGGCTGGAATGCCATATCCAGTGTTTTGGTGCTGACCAATGTTCCCATATACAGGGCCTTATCCCAGAGCAACAAATCCCTTACGGTACTGTATACATTTTTATCACCATAAATACAATCCAGCTTCTGCAATTTGAAAGGTGCATTGTTATAATTATAGGAAGGGATATACTTTGACGTGTCTTTGATGCTGAATACATAAGTGCTTGTCATGCCCAATGGCTTAAACACCTGTTCCTGCATATACTCAGGGAAGGGGGTATTGGTTATTTTCTCCACAATCAGCGCCAGCATGGCATAATTGGTATTGCAATAGCTGTAACGGCGGTTAGGCGAAGCTTCCAGTGCAGGCCTGTATTTGATCATGAACTGCAACACCTCATTATTTCCGGGTAAACTGGTAACCTGAACAGGTGCTTTTACAACGCGGTATTTCTTTACCATTTTACCACGCCTGTTCTTTACCAATACAACCTCGGTACGCGAGCCATCCATGAAATGATCGTATTTGGGCAAACCGCTGCGGTGCGTAAGCAGGTCTTTAATAGTGATATTAGGGTAAGGAAAAACCGGCAGGTATTTTTCAACACCATCTTCCAGGTTAAGTTTTCCTTCCTCCATCAGTTTCAGTATCACAACGGCTGTAAAGGTTTTAGAAACCGAGGCAATATGAAAGGGTGTATTAGCGGTAATAGGTTCTTTGGTTTTGAAATTGATCAGGCCTCGATAGTCCTCAAATACAACCTCTCCGTTCTTAGCCAGCAAAATACTGCCGTTAAAGCCGCTTTTTAGCAACAACGACTGGTATAAAGGGGCGATAGCATTGGCATAATACTCTTTTTCCCGGGCAGATACTGAAGAGAAATTAACAGGTTTATTATTCCTGACAACTTCTTTTTTATCCGTAGAGGGGTTAGAGCCACAGGCTACTATAGCAAGAAAAGTAAGAAAAGGGGCAATTTTTGGTCTTAGCATCGGCACTGTTTTAGACTAAAGTGGCAAATATAGGCTGAGGTATCAGAGCTGCCAACCTTAGTGGAAAACTAAGTGCATGGCTGGAAAACAAATAACATTTATTTTCGCACTCATGAACAAACAGGCAATCACCAGTTATCCAAAAGACAGGATCAATATCCTTTTTCTGGAAAATATCAGCGAAAAAGCAGTAAATCAGTTCAACCAGAATGGCTATACAAGGGTTAAACGCCTTGGGGGCGCTTTAAGCGAAGAAGAACTGATCAAAGAGATCAAAGACGTCCATTTACTGGGCATCCGCTCCAAAAGTCAGATTACAGCTAAAGTATTAGCGGCAGCCACCAAACTGCAGGCAATTGGCTGTTTTTGTATCGGCGTAAACCAGGTTGACCTGAAAGCCGCTACCGAGGCGGGTGTAGTAGTATTTAACGCCCCTTACAGTAACACAAGAAGTGTGGCAGAACTGGTGATTGGCGCATCCATTATGCTGATCAGAAGAATACCCGACAAAAACAAAGCCGCTCACGAAGGCATCTGGATGAAAGAAGCCAAAGGCAGTTACGAACTCCGCGGTAAAACACTGGGTATTATCGGTTACGGAAATATTGGTTCACAGGTAAGTGTACTGGCCGAAAGCCTCGGCATGAAAGTGATCTTTTATGATACTGAAACAAAGCTTCCGCTGGGCAATGCTTCTGCTGCCAAAAGTCTGAAAGACCTGGTATCGCAGGCAGATATCGTTTCATTGCATGTTCCTGAAACACCACAAACAAAGAACCTGATTACCAAAGCCCTGCTCAAATCATTTAAAAAAGGATCTATCCTTCTTAACTATGCAAGGGGAGAAGTGGTTGATCTGAAAGCATTGGCTGCAGCTTTGCAGGAAGGCCATCTGAGTGGCGCTGCTATTGATGTGTATCCGTGGGAGCCTGAAAAAAATGGCGACAGGTTTGAAACGCCTTTACAGGGATTACCTAATGTGATCCTCACCCCGCATATTGGCGGATCAACTGAAGAAGCACAACAGAATATTGGTGAAGATGTGAGCATTAAATTATTCCAATACCTTGAAAGAGGCATCACCAACGGATCACATACTATCCCTGCCATTGGCTTACCTCCGGTAGAAAATGCACACCGTATTTTGCACATCCACCATAATGTTCCCGGTGTGTTGAGCGCCATTAATACGGCATTGTCTAAAAACAATATCAATATCCTTGGTCAATACCTGAAAACCAATGATGCTATTGGTTATGTGGTGCTGGATATAGATAAAAAACTGTCTAATAAAGCCGTGGAATTGTTGAGAGAAGTGAAGGCTACGATTAAGGTGAGGATGCTGTATTAGTATTACGGATTGTGAATTAGCGGATTGGCGGATTACGGATTGACGTATTTTTTACATGTTAAATGTCAATCCATAATCCGCTAATTCGTAATCCGCCAATCCGCTAATTATTTTATCTCCTTCAAGATTTTCTTCCCCCTGCTCCTGAACGCTGCGGTTTCTGTGTCCCATCTTTCTTCGATGATGAGTTTGAGTTCTGATCGTATTTCGGGGTATTGTTTTGATAAATTGAAAAGTGTGGTTAACGAAAATGCTTTAATGGCAGCAGGCGTTGATGGCGTTGCGATAAAATGAAAACAGGCATTCATCACCTCTCCGTGAAATTCTTTGGGGATCTCTGTCAATTCTAAAACCCTTACTGAATTTCTGATCACAGAATCATGTACATCTGTTCTTTGCATTTGCGATACCAGGTCTTTAATATAAGGCCTGATCATTTCCGGATTTTTTACTGCCGCCCGGCTCACACTCCATGCCGCTCTTTGTGCTAAGCGATATTCATCAGACATGAAACATTGCATCAACTCCTTAAAATTCTTTTTAGAAGTGCATGCGTATGCAGCAATTTTTAATGCCTGAGTTTTGGAGTGCTCTTTTAGTATTTCGTCTTTGATGATCATTGCAGTGTGAGAGGTGAAGTAAATAGAGTTGATAAAGTAAATAGGGTAGATAAAGTAAATAGAGTAGATAGGGGGGTAGAGAAGTTTTTGAGGAATGACTTCACATTTTATTTACCAATTTACTTTATATACCCTATTTACTCTATTTACCATTTATTTTTCAATTACTTTAAACAATAAAGTCAATCACAGCTTCCCCAATAACGCTTTCATCTGCCTGATCTCCTCAGCATCAACTGTTACAGAAGATAGTTCCTCCTGCATAGAGCTTTGATGATAGGTCATGGCAGAGGGTTGCATTTTTCTGGCAGATGAATGTAATTCTGTTGCGCCGGTAAACTGTGCCAGTTCCACAATATTTGTGCTTCGTACTCCGCTGCCGGGCATGATGATGATGCGGTTGTTTGCTTTTTCGATCAATGTTCTGATGAGCTCTTTTCCATCAAATGCATCAGGCACCTGGCCGCTGGTAAGCAGGCGGTTGCAGCCGCAGGCAATGATGTCTTCCAATGCCTGTAAGGGTTCGGCGGCCCTGTCGAAAGCACGGTGAAAAGTTACTTCCATCGGATAAGCCGCATCAACCAGGCGTTTGGTTTGTTCAGTATTGATGGTTCCGTTTTCATTCAGCGAGCCAATCACCACACCCTCAAATTGTAATTCTTTGCAGAGGCCGATATCTTTTTTCATCACGCTCCATTCTTCATCCGTAAAAAGAAAATCACCACCACGCGGCCGTATGATCGGAAAAACAGGGATTGATATTTTTTCTCTCACCATTTTCAATATACCATACGATGGGGTAGTACCACCTTCTGCCGGATTTCCGCACAACTCTAACCTGTCGGCACCTGCACCGGCAGCTAATATGGCTGATTGAATATTGAATACGGCTATTTCTAACCCCCTAACCCTCCCGTCTTGACGGGACAGGCTCTGAAGGGGGAATGATGATAAATGATCACTCATTGTTTATTGATAAAATTTGCTATTAAAAAACTCCAAACTCCAGACTCCAAACTATATCACATGCTTTCCCTCAACCAGAAAGTTTTTATCATCTGCATAACATACGGCAAAATCGAAACCTTGCTGAATGCAGTATCCGCCATATTCTCCCTGTTTGTTGATGGCGATAAAGCCTACCTGAATCTCTTTAGCTTTGTCGCCTTTTATTTTGATGATGCGTTCTACTGCTTTTTTACAGGCGTCTTCGGGCGATAGGCCCTGGCGCATTAATTCTACAACAAGGTGCGAGCCACAGATGCGGATCACATCTTCACCCTGGCCTGTAGCGGTAGCAGCACCTATTTCATTATCTACAAATAAACCGGCGCCAATAATAGGGGAGTCGCCTAACCTGCCGCGCATTTTAAAAGCCATACCGCTGGTGGTGCAACTGCCACTCAGGTTCCCGGCTGCATCCATGGCAACCATACCAATGGTATCGTGGTTCCAATCGCCATTAGCAAAACGCGTTGGCGCAAATGCAGTTTGGCTATTTGAATTTTCTATATTGATCACTGGTTTGTATTCGCTTTTCTTCAGCCATTGTTTATAATTCTTTTCTGCATCTTCAGATAGTTTTGCAGGCTCCAGCGGAAAACCTTCTGCTACCGCAAACTGTTGTGCACCGCTGCCTACAAGCATTACATGCGGTGTTTTTTCCATTACCCTGCGGGCAACAGCAATCGGGTGTTTGATGCGTTCCAGGAATGCCACACTGCCGCAATTGGCGTGTTCGTCCATAATGCAGGCATCGAGGGTAACAAATCCATCCCTGTCGGGATTGGCGCCAAGTCCTACGCAACAATTCTGCGATGCTTCTGTAACCATCACGCCTTGTTCTACTGCATCCAAAGCGCGACCGCCGGAACGTAATACATTCCATGCTGCTTTATTGGCGTTGATACCTTCTTTCCAGGTTGAGATCACAATGGGCTTGCGGACTTCTGCATTGTTAGCCGAAAAACCGGCGAATGAAAAAGAAGTGAGTCCTAATGAACTGAGTTGGAGAAAACGTCTGCGGTGGAGCATGGGTTGTGGAGGTTGAAATGGTTATAGTAGTTAAAATGGTTAAGGAGGTTAAAATAGTTAAAGAGGTTAAAATAGTTTAAAAGTAAATAGGTAAATAAAAAGAAAGTCATCTTTCAAAAACTTCTTTAACTATTTTAACTACTTTAACTCCTTTATCCTTCATTCATTCACCCCAAGTTTTTGTATCATTCTGTCGCTCACTGCATCACTATACACGCCATAAGCGTTAATGAGCACACCTTTGATACTGCCATCGTGCGATTGGATGGCATACAGTATGCTTGAATTATCCGGGTCTGTATCTCCTTCAAAACGGTAATGTTCTACAATCTCAAATTCAGCAGGAGTAAGGCATATACCCGATTGCTTACAGGCAATCGTATCAAATGCAAGATTGAAGTCGGTGATAAATCCACGTTGCTTCAGATCAGTTAAAGCATCCACAAGGTTTTCATACACATGCATAGCGGCAGAATTTAATATTGAATATTGACCACGGTATAGACAATGTTGATTGTTTCTATACTTCATCATTCAACATTCCCTGTTCAATATTCAATATCCTAAAGTTAAGGATTGGCCGGAAGTAGTAATGGAATATATACATGAATGGAATAAATTGCATAGCCATCATGAACACAAGCCTGCAACATACCATAGAAGCCCTATATGGCTGGAAAGAAGCAAAATTTTTTCCGGTTGCTTCCGGACTGATCAACCATACCCATAAAGTGGAAGCGGATGGGCAGGTATATATATGCCAGCAGATCAATACGCAGGTGTTCAGACATCCTGAAAGGATTGATGACAACCTGGCCATGCTGGCCGGTTATTTGGCAAAGCATGCACCGGGTTACCTGTTTACGGCTCCTGTAAAAACGGTTACGGGCGATACGCTTGTTTGTATTGATAATCAGTTTTACCGCGTATTTGAATGGGTAAAGAGATCGCATACCATTGATGTGGTGGAAACACCATTGCAGGCTTATGAAGCTGCCAGCCAGTTTGGGCATTTTACTTCTTTATTGAAAGGATTTGACGCAGAACGCCTGCATATCACATTGCCCGATTTTCATAATCTTAGTCTACGCTACAGGCAATTTGAAAAGGCGCTGCAGAACGGCAACAGTGAGCGCATTAATGATGCCGCAGATGAGATACATTTCCTGAAGGCGCAACAAAAGATCGTTCAACGCTATGAAACTTTTATAGTGTACCCTGGCGCACATAAAAGAGTAACACACCACGATACCAAGATCAGTAATATTCTGTTTGATGATAAGCAAAAAGGTATTTGCGTAATTGATCTTGACACCGTAATGCCCGGCTATTTTTTAAGTGATGTGGGCGATATGATACGAACCTATGTTTGCCCGGTTTCTGAAGAAGAAAAAGATCTTGACCTGATTTATGTGCGCAAAGATTTTCTCAATGCCATCAGGGAAGGCTACCTGGCAACCATGGAAACGGCACTGAGTGCTTTTGAAAAGGATCATTTCTTTTTTTCGGGTGAGGTATTAATTTATATGCAGGCGCTACGTTTTTTAACTGATCATCTGAATAATGATGTTTATTACGGAAGCCGCTATCCCGGCCATAATTATGTTAGGGCTGTGAACCAGATCCGTTTATTGGAAGCATTCAAAGCAGGCATATAGAATAAAGCAAGGTACTTTCTCATAATTAGGCACCCGAAAAACCATTCATAAAATATCGGTCGCCAGTTTGTTTGAATAAGCAACCTTTATTTCAATCCTCCGTATCATACGCAACCCCCCTGATAGTTTCTAATGAAAAACCTTATAAACTGTAATGACGAATTTGTCAACCGCTAACGGTGTTAAACAACGGATTGTTTCGATAGATATTTTAAGAGGGTTGATCATGGTGATAATGGCATTAGACCATACGCGTGATTTCTTTCATAAAGGCGTTCCTGATCCAACCAATTTTGCTACCACAACAGGTTTCTTATTCTTTACCAGATGGATCACACATTTTTGTGCACCGGTATTTGTTTTCTTAAGCGGCGTATCTGTTTATCTTGCCGGTACGAGGCGTACCAAAAAAGAATTAAGTGTATTCCTTATCAAAAGAGGACTGTGGCTTGTTGCTGTTGAACTGGTTATCAGAACCTTTGCTGTTACACTAAATCCTGCTTTCCATGCTATTGTGCTGCAGGTTATATGGGCAATTGGTGTAAGTATGATCATCCTGGGCTTATTAATACGCACATTATCTATCAACGTTATCGGTTTTATCGGCATACTCCTTTTTTTGGGCCTTAATCTGTTCGATGGGGTAGCCTTGCCACAGGTTGGTGTGTTAGGTGTTTTGCAAAAAATATTTTTAACGGCACATGCTGATATTTTACCCATCAACGCTGATCACTATATTATTGACAGGTATGCAGTGTTGCCATGGACAGGCGTAATGCTGTTGGGATATGTTTTTGGAACGCTTTACCAGAAAGGATATGATCCACGCAGGCGAAAAATGATCTTGCAGGTAACGGGGTTTTCGCTGATCGGGTTATTCCTTTTTTTACGGGGCTTTAATGTGTATGGTGATGCCGCGCCATGGTCAACCCAGAAGAATGCGATCTATACATTGTTTTCTTTTTTGAATACGACTAAATACCCGGCATCCTTATTATATCTCTGTATGACATTAGGGCCGGCGCTGATCGTTTTAGCGCTTGTGGAGAAGGTTCAGAATAAGCTGACTGCTGTTTGTATCGTATATGGCAACGTGCCATTCTTTTATTATATACTTCATTTTTACCTGATTCGTTTACTGGGCGTTGCGCTGTTTTTTGCTTCGGGGTATGGCACAGACCAGATTGCCGTAAATCCTGTGTATCCAAATTATCTTTTTTTCCCGGCGGGGTCTGGTGTAAACCTGGCGGAAGTATACCTGTTATGGATATTAATAGTGGCTGTTTTATACCTGCCGTGCAAATGGTTTGGTAACTATAAAAGAACACATCAGCAATGGTGGCTGAATTACCTGTAAAGATATAGGGATGATATTCAGAGCATTATGGCCATTATTCTTGCTGTTGACCCTCGCCATGGGTACTGACAAATTGACTTTTTGATTTGCCTATAATTAATATTATGTTAAGTAATATGTAGAAAACTTCTTTTTTTCTGCTCACGCTTCTTTTGGAACGGTGCGGATGCTTAAAGGAAGATAACAACCCCTTATCTATAATAAATGGATAAAACAACGGATAACAAAACTCATAACCGAGATAACATTGGGGACTTAGATTCGTATAGTCCCCTGACGGAGTTTCCCATAAGATTGAGTTAATTATTTCAGACCAATTTCCATTAAATTGTGTTCAAATGCCTTATTCCGTACCTTTACAGCAATTAAAATAGATTATGGTAGATAAGCCTAAAGTAGCCAATGTCCCCATTACCGCGAATCAATTTAAAAAATTGAAAGCAAAATACTTGAAGGATGAGAGCTATTACCCTTCGTATGCAAACGGTGCTATAGCTTCAATTAGCGGAAAAGCGGAAATTACAATACATTTTTATTGCGAATCAGCCGAAATACCAGCTACTCAGGTTTTTGAACTAATCGAAGGTAAAATGGGTAGAGAACTTTTGAATGAACGAATGCCTAAACCTTTTGACAATGGAACTATTTCTATTGTAAGAAAGGTTACATCTGGAGTTATCTTATCATTACAAGAAGCAAAACAAATACATAAAATACTTGGTGAACAAATTGCTCTTATTCAGAATAATTTAGAAGCTCAAAAGGATATTACAAAATAAATGGTTTTATATAATACAGATATAGTACAAACTTCTGAGACTGGATTGATACCCACAATTCAAAGTGAAAATTCAATACAATTTGGGGGTATCTTCTGTCCTATTGTCAAAATAGAGAATATAAATGACGACTATTTCCCGCACCTCATCTGTTTGAACAGAATTGGAGAAAATGTAGCTTATGTTCCAGCATTTAATATCGATTTAAAATTAAATAACAATATCAAATTATTAAATGATTTTAAAAATTTAAATGACAAGTGGGATTCTAAAAATGCAAAAAAATTTGATGTTGACTTTATTGATAGAGTTATAAAAATTGTATCATCTCTTACAATACAACCAAACATTTTTCCTACAAGTCGGAATAGTATTCAACTTGAGTATGAAAAAAGAAATTCAGATTATTTAGAGATAGAGATATTCTCTGACGATTCAATGAACGTTTTGACAATGATTGGGGATAGTGAAGTTGAGTCTAAAATAAAAAATGCTACTCAAATTCAAGAACAAGTTATTGCGTTCTATGTTAGATGAGGTAATTAATCCTTTTGAAAATCTATTTCGCGCATTTATTGATAAGTGGTGGAATTCTGAGTTGAATATAATCTCATCTGCCGCATTTAAGGATTCTTCTGGGGTATCAGTTGATAGACAAGGCACCCGTTCTATTGAAGAGAGTGCTACTACTCTACGTAAACGAAAAGATAGTTATGCGGGTGTTGTATACATTTCTTGCGAAGACGTGAAAAAAGCTGGTGCCATTGCTAAATATGACCCAGTAGAAGGAAATGAATATCATTCTTTGATATTAAAACTCGACGAATCGTTCCCGCTTTCGAGTCCAACTGCTAAAAAGATAAGTCGTCTATCAAAGCTATTCTCTACAAATTAGTATTGTGCTGCCCTTCAGGCACCCACCCAATTTATCAAAGCGAAGACTCCGCATCACAATGTATTTACTTGCAATATCGCGCAACGTCTCCTTTTGAACCTCGCATAAAATTTTCCCACAAAACCCATACGGGAAATTTCCCGTTTTTTAGCAATACGGGTGTTATACAAATAAGATCACAGGTAGTTGAAACAGAAAACCTACTACAAATATGCATTTGCAGGCTATGTAGTATTATAAGGAGTCGGTTTGTAGTCTGTTTAGCAGAAATAAAAATATACTGTTCTGATTGTCAGGTTAATCATCTGTAGTAGTCCCCCCTTCCCTGCCAGGATATTTATTCTATACAACTGGCTGAAATGCCCGTAAATACTGCATTAAACAGTTACACGGCAAAATTTTCACCTACTATGTTTTCTCGGCAAAGAATATATTTTTCATTTCAATTCTATTTTTCATCATTTAAAAATCCAGGCTCATGAAAAAAAAGACAATGTATTTTGCTGCCCTCACGGTAGCCGCAATGATCACTTTTAGTTTTGTGCTGGCACAGCCAAGACCAAAAGTTGTTATTAAAAAAGCAAAAGTCAGCCAGTCTGCGGTCGACAGTATTAAAACCATTCTGGCCGGTGCCAGTCCGGAAACGTACAACTTTGATTACTCTGTCAATGGCAAGAGTGTTCAACGTTTGGGTTCTGCCAGTTTCAGGCAGATCAGCACTGTTAAAGGGTACAGTCAACTGGGATCAAGGGGCGGCAAGTATGCCAATGAGATCCTTACCACAGTTGATAACTATGTAAAAACAATCTGGACCTCCAAGTTTAGTCAGCTTTACCCCGAAAAGGTTCGGCAGATCAACCAGATTCTGGAGAGAAGCGCTGCTATGCGTTAATTGATTTCTCTTTATACAACAGGCTATCCGGGGGGATAGCCTGTTTTTTACTACAACCCCTATCCTATGCGAAACAATTTGAAAATACTGCTGGTTGCTGCAGCTTTCATTCATTTTTATTTTATCTGCCAGAAATCATTCAGGGAGTATGGTATGTTCCGCGTGTTAAATGCGCATATGCCCGGCGTGGTACAGGCCGGTGAATATTATACCCAACTGGCGGTGATGCAGGCCGACTATAGTTTTTTTTCTCCCAATATAGCGCCTGATTTTATTATGTTGGTAAGCCTGCAAAAACCAGACGGGCATTGGGTTGCCGTTGCTATGCCCATACCCAATACCGAAGTTGATAAACGTTTACACAGTTGTTTGCTTGGCATACAACGCATTCCCGGTGATCTGCAACAGATCATTGCCAAATCATGGGCGGCACGGGTGCTGGACGAACATCCTGAAGCAAAATTTATCAGGGTAATGGTGCAAAGGAAAAAACAACCAGACCTGGCTGATTACCGGAAAGGTGTACGCGCCAATCCTGAAATAGTGCTCGATGTTTTGTTTAACACCCATCATTGATATTTAACCATACTGCTATGCAAACACAAACTCAGCCGCTGCGTATTTCTATGTATCATTCGGTAAATGATTACTTTTTTAAACCCGGCACTTCTTATCCCTTTGCTGTGTTGCGGGTTTTGCTTTGCTGTTTTATTTTTTTACAACTGGCTTTCCTCCTGCCCGCCTGGAATTATTTATATGGCAGTGAAGGATATGTAGAATGGTTTATCAGTAATGAACTGTTCAGCATTAAATCGCTCCCTACTATCATGGACATGGCTGATGTGCTGAACAAATATGGGTTTACCGATAAGCAGGTGTTGTATGTATTTACCGGATTATACATTTCGTCTGTTATCGGCTTATTATCCGGCTGGCAGCCGAGGTTGATGGCCGCTATTACCTGCCTGCTGCATTTTGTGCTGAACAATACGGCCATTATTTTTGGGTATGGTGTGGAAACGTTTACGCATATCGGGCTGTTCTATCTCATCTTCGCACCTTCGGGCAATTATTTTTCCCTGGTAAAATCAAAAATTCCTGAGCCATCTGTGATGGCCAATTTTGTATTGCGCATTTTGCAGATACATCTGTGTATCGTTTATTTTAATGCAGGCATTGCCAAAATGGAAGGCATTGACTGGCGCGCCGGTGAAGCGGTATGGTATACGCTGGCCAATTCCAATTACAGCAATGTGGGCATGCAGTGGCTGTCTAAAGTGCCTTTGCTGGCAAGGGTAAGCACGTGGTGGGTGTTAGTGATAGAAACCCTTTATATGGTATTTATCTGGCCCAAGGCTACCCGCCGTTTCTGGCTTTGGAATATTGTGATCCTGCATGTATTGATTGGTGTTTTTATGGGGTTGTATATGTTTGGGCTGGTTATGATCATTATTAATTTTGCAGCTTTTGGGAATCTGCAGTACGGGCGGAAAAAGATACAGAAAGGGAAGATTAATATTTCAGGTTATTAACGTATAACCTATTAGTTACTGCAACAAATGGTACCTTTGTTAGACGATTGTATATCTAATCTGAGGTTATGGAAAAAACATTCTTTGCTCCTGCCGAACGTGCCACTACTGAAGTGCTGAAAGTTGAGTTTTCCGGTTTAGATAGCGCAGAATATCTAGATACCGTTATCAATGCCTTGCCAGAGGTAGTTGCCATTATTAATAAAGAACGACAGATCATCTTTGGCAATAAAAAGCTGCTGAGTTTTTTAGGGATAGATGAGGAATCGGAATTTATAGGGATGCGTGTTGGCGAGGCCCTTAAATGCGTTAACTCCGGTTTAACGGAAGGCGGCTGCGGCACAACAGAAAAATGCCGCTATTGCGGGGTAACCAATGCTATTTGGGAAAGCCAGCTCAGCATGCAGAAAGTAACTAAAGAGTGTCGTATTATTTCAAAATCAGCGATAGGCAGCAGTGAGTTCTTAGATCTAAAGTTGACCTCTGCTCCATTTACTTTTAAAGATCAAACCTACTCTATTATAACCATTGATGATATCAGTGATGCCAAACGGCGCAGTATGCTGGAGCGCATATTTTTTCATGATATCATCAATATTGCCGGCGGGTTAAAAGGACTTACAGAGGTATTGAGCGAGTCTGGAAATGACAACGCACAAACCAGCGAATACCTTGGTATGGTTAATGAGATGAGCAAGGAGTTGCTGGAAGAGATTATGTCGCAGCGCGCCCTTGCGAATGCGGAAAATAATGAGTTACAGCCTGTGTTTTCAAATGTGTCTACTCTACAGGTTTTAACTGATACGGTTACTTATTTATCGCACCATTCCATCTCCCGTGGAAAGAATATTATTGTTGATAAAAATGCATTGTCCGTAACAGTTAAAAGCGATGCGGTTTTATTAAAACGGGTGATGATTAATATGCTGAAAAACGCACTGGAAGCCAGTTCTGATGGTGACGAAATATTGCTGAATTGTAAAAAAGATGACGACAGTGTAATTCTTTCCGTACATAACAAGGGTTGTATGCCTGCCAATGTGCAGGCACAGATTTTCCAGCGATCGTTCACTACCAAAGGTAATGGCCGTGGTTTGGGAACTTATTCGATTAAGCTGTTAACAGAAAGATATTTAAAGGGAACTGTTGGGTTCACTTCTACTCCGGAGAGCGGAACGGAATTTTTTGTAAGGATTCCTGTTGTTTAATGAATATTTGACTTAGAATTAACTAGTGTTAAATTAATCGTGAGTTGTGAGTGGTGAGTAGTTAGTCGGTTATGGAGATTTACTCACTATTGGCTACTTGCTAACGTGTTGTGCTATTAAAATTAGCTATTGATACAATCATTTCTGGTTTTACCGGGTTAATTGCATTCTTAAGCAAGAATTGTGTGAAATACACAAAGGCCTTTTTTGCGATCATTGCGGCTTATTGCGTTCTTTGCGTTACCGCTTTAAACCTTGTATAATCAGCGAGCCAGCTATTATAGATGAATCCTTTTCAGTGATTTTTGGGTTTATAAGTGTTGGAGAGAAAAGCTGTAACGCAAGGAGC
>Ga0208395_100087_pt1 | contig 46891 bp, 48 predicted proteins | sample LakWasMet61_LOW9_2_FD_183893 | JGI IMG/M metagenome (GOLD analysis project Ga0208395, IMG submission 183893) | Freshwater sediment methanotrophic microbial communities from Lake Washington under simulated oxygen tension - Sediment Metagenome... | ecosystem: Environmental > Aquatic > Freshwater >...
GCCATTTACGCTCATACCGCCGAAATGCACGCCGTGATAACCCTGGCGCAACGCGATGTACTTTGTTCGATCGCGTTGCCCTCGAATTTTCCAGTATTGGCGCGCCAGCTTCAGCGCACCCTCGACCGCGTCCGAGCCACCGTTGGAAAAGAAGCTCGCCACCACGCCGTCTTCGTGCATGAAACGGGCCATGCGCGTGGAGAGTTCGATGGCCCGAGGGTGCGTGGTGCCGCGAAAAACATTGTAAAAGGCCAACTCATCGAGTTGGGCCACGATGGCATCGCGTATCTCCTTGCGCCCGAACCCGAGGTTGGCGCTCCACAATCCACCGACCCCATCGACCATCTTGTGGCCGTCGATATCCCATATCCAGCTGCCTTCACCGCGGGCAATGATGTCCGGCGGCGTTTCGCGCATGGCCTTCGGTTGGGCCATCGGGTGCCAAAGATAGCGGGCGTTGTTGGCCTTGAGTTCTTCCTTGCTGAAAATGCTCATTGCGTTGCTCCGGGTGAAAAATCGAGACCGAGACGCGCGGCAATGGCGGCGATGCAGCCGACCGCATCACGCAAGTCAAAATACTCGCATTGCAGGCCGACCGCCTGCGCGCCGACGATATTGCGGAACTGGTCATCCACGAAAAGCAGTTGCGCCATCGGCAACTGGAGGGCATCTGCGGCAGCCCGATATGCCGCGGCATCTGGTTTGAGAATCTTGGTGTGGCTGCCGTCGATGACCACGGCAATATCCGCCATGATGTCGAGCCGATCCAGGAACGCCTTGCCGTAGAACAGCTCAAGTTCGTTCGACAGGATGCCCACCTTGATTCCTCCGCGGGATGCGGCACGCACCAAAGCGCGCATCTCGGTGCGAATCGCGTCATTGGGCTGCGTATGCCGCACACGACTCAGCAGAGCGTGCATGTCCCAGCCCGTTTCGCCACAGGCCCGCCCAAGCTCGTCGGCACGCCGCGCCCAATACTCGCGCTCCGTGATCTGGTCATTCTGCATCGCGCGCCAAAGCTCGTCGCTCGAGGGATCCAGCGGCCCCAGCCAGGTCAAGCTATGCTCTGGAAGGCCGAGAATCGCCTCGGTAGCGCGATGCTTTTCGAAGAGTGAGTAGGTGATCACGCTACCGAAGTCCAGAAGCAATCCTTTGGGCGTTGTCCTCATCACACTACCGCCTGGCCGGCACTGATCACGCCGCGTGCCACCCAATCGTCAAAGATTTCCAATACACCGGTCGCGAATGCCCCATCGTTGATATGGGCATCGAGCTCGACAACCTGTACCGGAGGCTGTACATGCGCTCGCACTTCATCGACAAAAGCGCGGTGGGCTTGTGGTGCATGCAGCACCTCGCCTGGACGGTCCCACTCCTGGACACCCTTGAGCGGCAGGACAAGTGCGGTCGGCCCGGTTGCATGGGTCAACTTGTCTGCAATGTAACGTGCCGTTGCGCATCGCTCGCTGGGCGTCGTTGCCACAGAGGCAATCAGTCGGTTATGTGCGTGATAGGCCCGCTCTGCATAGTTCGGTGGCAATGGCTGCCATGTCGGCAGGTCGATCATATCGACCGCTCCCGGCGCGACGATTTGAGGAATCCCTGCACGTCCGGCCGCCTCCAGGCGTCCTGCCCCGGAGGTAACGATAGAGCCGTTCACGTGATTGCTGACCTCCTGCAGACTGAGATCAAGGACTGCCACGAAGCGTCCCTGAGCGACCAGGGCCTCGAAGGCACTGCCACCCATGCCTGTCGTGTGGAAAACGGCGACCTCGAAACCGCGAGCCTCAAGAGCCGGCTTGAGAATCGTCATGTAGGTGAGGCAGCTTTTGCCCAGCGAGGTCATCCCCACTATCGGACGCTGGTTTGTCGGTGGCACCACCGCGTTGCAGGCTCCGAGGACTGCGCCGGCCGCCTGGGCCAACATCGTCCGGCATATCGTATTGAGGCCATAGAGCCCGCCGGCCCACAGAATCATCATCAGATCCGGCGCGATTCGTTCCGGTGGAATCAGGTGCGAGAACGATACGGTTGATACCACGAGTTTCGGCATTCCCAGAGGCAAGGCGCCCGTGACGTCGAGAGCGAGATCGGTTCCCATGGTGCCGCCAAGTACGATGACTGCCTGTACCGCTCCCTGTTGGTACAGGTCCTTCGCCAGCAATACGGCGCCGGCGGCCATCCGTGTCATCGCCTGGTTTTCGTCACCCAGTGCCGCAAGCTCGTCCAAAGTCGCTCCGGCAGCGGCGGCAACGACTGAGTTGGGAATGTCGGGCGTGAAGCAGGGATTGCCCAATACACCGACATCCATGATGAGCCCGGCTCCGTCATTGCGCTCAAGTTGCTCGCGCATGAACTGCACTTCGTCGGCCTTGGTATCGCACGTCGCAATGAGAAGTATGGTTTTCAATTGTCCACCGATTGAATCATTCCGCTGGTTTCCGCTATCCGGTCAAGACTGGACTAGGCCGCCATGCTCACCAATTTGACCTCGGTGTAGGAAAGCAGGCCCTCCATGCCGCTTTCCTGGCCAACGCCACTGTCCTTCCAGCCACCGAAGGGCGTTTCCGGTTGCGAAACACCAAAATGGTTGATCCCGACCATGCCGGCTTCCAGTTCCTCGGAAAGGCGATGTGCCGTTGCCAAATCATGGGTAAATGCATAGGCACTCAACCCGACGGAAAGGCCATTGGCCTGGGCCAAGGCATCATCGAGAGTTGAGAACGGCTGCAGCACCGCGATCGGGCCAAAGGGTTCAATCTGCTGTATGCGGGCATCCAAGGGAACGCCCTCAAGCACGGTCGGCGGATAGAAATGCCCCCTGCCCGGAATCGCCGCGCCCCCGCAGCAGAGCTTGCCCCCCAGCGCCAGCGCGTCATCGACAAGGCTTTGCATCTCTCGAACTCTGCGGCCATGGATCAACGGCCCCATGTTGCTGCTCTTGTCGAGGCCCGATCCAACCCTAAGTGCCTTGGCCTGTGCGACGAAGTGGTCACGAAATTTCGCGTACTTCGATTCATGAATCAGAAACCGGATCGGTGACGCGCAGACCTGTCCGGCGTTGCGGAACTTTGCGGTTACCGATAGCTTCGCTACGGCCTCGATATCGACGTCAGCGCAAACAATAACTGGCGCATGTCCACCAAGTTCCGCGGTGTAGCGCTTCATACCCCGCGCCGCCAGTTCCCCCAGCATCTTGCCCACCGCAACCGATCCGGTAAACGATGCCTTGCGGATCTGCTTTGCCGTGATCAATGCGGACGAAATCTTCGATGGCTCACCGCATACCATATTGAGAACGCCAGGCGGCAATCCCGCATCATGGAACGCCTCGACGATGAGCATGCAGCTGGCCGGTGTTTCCTCAGCCGGCTTTATGATCACACTGCATCCCGCTGCCAGTGCGCCGCCAAGCTTTCGGCATGGAAGATTGACCGGGAAATTCCACGGCGTGAACGCCGCTACCGGTCCCACCGGTTGGCGGATTACCGTCTGACTCAGGATGTTCGGTTGGCGTGGAGGAATTGTCCGGCCATACAGACGCTTACCCTCTTCGGCAAGAAAATCAACGATATCGGCGGACAAGATGACTTCGCGAAGGGCCTCGGCCAAAGGTTTCCCCTGCTCAAGCGTGATCGCATGGGCCACCCGTGGCGCCCGTTCGCGCAGCAATCGCGTCGCCTGAGTGATGATCTGGAAGCGATCGATAGCCGAACGCATGCGCCACAACCTGTATCCGCGTTCGGCCGCCTCCAGTGCCGCGTCAATTTCGGCAACGCCAGCTACTGGTAACTGGCCGAGATCGCTGCCATCGGCGGGATTCTCGACTCCCATGCTGCCGGAACTTGTTTTTTCAATCCATTCGCCATCGATGTATAGCCTCAATTTTGGGTAACTATCCATGCCGACTGCTCCTCGTTCGGGGCTATCGATGCCCCGATTTCTGCTCAATACTTTAGGGGAGGCAACTGCAAGGCGTTATCGATCTTCAGCAATTCGACACGATTCATGCCATAGATCCCATAGAGATCAATATTTTGGGTGCAGCGCAGCTTGACCTCGGAATGAAAATGAATGACGATTCGCTCATATTGGGGCTGGCACTAGATTGGCTCCCCGGAGGATGCCCACAATGACAACAGCTGAGATTGCAGCGACCCAAGCCCGCCGGCGTGACCGCGAGTTGCTCGACTCGCAGGATCACGCCGGAGAACTTGCCGGGTGGGAACAGAACTACGATCAGATTTCCCGCGGCGCCTTCCGCAGCCGTTTGGTGGAGATCGAGTTCGACAATATCCATATCTTTCAGGAAGAGCTCTCGCAGGCTGTCTTTCAGACCGGCCAATGCAAGAAGGACACGGTGGCGCTGGGCGTGTTCTCTGCCATGTCGGGTGAGGCGCGCTGGCATGGCGGCGCAGTGGATATGGATGACGTGTTGTTTCTTGAAGGCCAGGGTGAACTGGTGCTCACCACGCCAAAGACCAGTTGCATCATGGGCGTCGGAATCCCCACTCAGTTGCTCGAAACCTGGTGCGCCGATACGACTGGTTGCGCACGCGAACGTATTCGTCGCTTTTCTGCTACCCCGCTACACGACCGCCTTGCGGCTGAAAAACTGCGCACTAGCCTCACTGGCCTGATCGTCGAGTTGCTGAATCGGCCGGACGACAAATTGCCAGTTGCAGTAGCAAGGCAGCTTCAAGATGATCTGGCCGGACTAATGGTCAGCCTTCTCTGCGGCGAGCCATGCAAGGAGGAAAGGCGTGTAACCGGTAAGGCAAAGAAGGTAGTGCAGCGAGCCCGCGCGTTTGCTTTGGACCGGCGGGACGAACCGCCAACCATGATTGATGTCTGCAATCACACCTATGTTTCGCTGCGCACCCTGCAAAACTGCTTCCAGGCGGTACTGGGGGAAAGTCCCGCCACCTACCTAAAGATGCTCCGTCTCAATGGAGCCAGGCGAGATCTCATGAAGCGAGGCGACAACGCTCGAGTCAGCGATATCGCTGCCGAGTGGGGTTTCTGGCATCTATCCCAGTTTTCGTCGGACTATCGTCGCATGTTCGGCGAACTGCCTTCCATGACTCGCACTGGGGGCGCTGGCTACCCGGTTTAGGCGGCTCCAGATGTAGGCGTATTGATGTTTAGCCGACCAAGCACGTCGTCGAGTGTCTGCTATGGGGAAAATACTCAAGCGTCTGGTTTTGTCCACTGTCCGATTGTTGCCTAGTGCCGTTACATTTCAACTGAACCCATCCCAAAAGTCCGCTTTCCGAGTCTAGGCCGATCGCACCGTGCCACGGATTCAACCGGTGGATGCAACACACTAAAAACTGCACAAGCAGAAGGAGTGCTGCATCCACCGGTTGAATCCAAGGCCGTTCTAGGTCAGGCTATGACCACGGCTCACGGCATAATTTCGACGTACTCGTAAATCTCGGCGTCGGTGACCTGCCGCCTCACAGGCAAGGTGGCGTTCGCGAACCAAGCATGTGGAATATGGCGGTCAATTTCTCGGCCGATAAACTTAACTAACTCGCAGATGGGCTCAACAACGTTACGGCGGTAGCGCTCGTCGTTCTTCACGTAGGCCAGGTAAAGGTTCTTCATGCAATTACCTCGGCACCACGAAAAGGCTTCGCAGCGTTGACAGGGCATGGTACTGGTCGGCTGCAACGGGCTCTTCGCCATCCAATTGCCCTGGATTTCCCCCATTTGCATTTGCGGTGCGTACATCATGTCGGGACAGGGGAAGATCTTGCCGTCCGGCATGACGTTGATCAGGTGCGTGGAAACGCGGCATTGGGTCAGCCCCGCATAAAGTTCCTGCGCCCGGGTTGGTAATACTTTGTTGCGCACGATGCCCATTATCGGCACGAAGGGGTAGAGCGTATCGGTCGAGGCGAAGAAGCGGTCGATCAGACGCACCAGCACCTGCTTGCGTTGCTCGATCGAATCGCCGCCATACTTCTCGTCGGCAACGAACTGCCAGTAGATGTAGTCGAAGGCTTTTGTTGCGGAGGCGAGACCGTCGAGTTCCTCGAACGTTGTGTCGGGGTTGCCCCAGGTGACGCGAGCAGTGACGGTGCCGGCGATACGGCTGCGGACATGATTGACGTTCTTGACCACCTGGCGCCAGATGCCGCGCCCGCGATAGCCATCGGTTGTCGTCTCGCCGCCGTCGATCGAGACCAGAACGTTCGAGAGCCGGGACAGCATCCAGTCGGGCAGATTATCCAGCAGCGTGCCGTTGGTCTGCAGCTGATAGCGGAATTCGGGGAAGCGCCGCATCACCGTTTGCATCATGTCCAGATTCAGTGTCGGTTCGCCGCCATAGAAGGTGACATAGACCTCCTTGTCGCGCAGATGACGGCTGACGAATGCCGCGAGCTGGTCTATGTCGTATTCGAGTTCGGTTTGCGAGCCGAGGACGTCGCCAACACCGAGCGAGCAATAGGTGCATTTGAGATTGCATTTGAGGGTGGTCAGCAGTTGAAGCTCGACGCGGCCGCCGATGATGGGGTCCGGGTCGGACACGGGTGGGGTTTGGCGCGGCAAGGCCAATTCGATCGTTTGGCTGGACATGAATTCTTTCTACAAAACAGGTCATTAAACCGGGTGGCACTGGACGGCCACACGCGCTGACTGCTAGGAGAAGAAAAGCGGTGGAGCGTGCTTGGGCGTGGCAACGATCCGAAAGCGCCTCTGCATGCCAAGCATTCCTGGAACGTCGTGGTGTTGGTTCTGATACAGGGAGACGTAGGCGAAGATCATCACTGGGCATTCTATCAGTGCGGCCCGAACGAACATTTCACTCCAATCCTCGGCCGGACATCGCCATCCAAATCAAACGACCATCTCGAACTGTCGTTTGCGCAGTCGGCATTGACCATCGCGCGCGACTTGCGCTGGCCATCTCTCGCGTCCCACATTCCTGCTCTGGGTCAGCGTTTTGACATCCCTTGCGCTGGTCAATCCGATGCGCGCAGGTTGGTCAAACTACAGCGCGCACCAACAGTCTGAATCTGGTACGCGTACCAGACGCGCTGAAATACCCACGACAGATGGGTTTCACTGAGGCCTATTTTGAACAAGCCTTCGCCAGATTGGACGTCCGCAGATCGAGGTTGGGTTCCTCACGAACTTGGAACAAATGCTCCGAGTTGTGCAGATGCGACAGTTCATTTAGTTCTGCATTCTCATATGAGAACAGGTAGGCGCCTGCCACCTCATTAGGCCAGATGGAAATTCTCATATGAGAATCAGATATCTGCTGCCCACTAGTTCGATTAGCGCGCCGACCTGTTCACCTTAGGCATCTCGTTCACGTTTCGTGAACATGTGTACTTGTTGAACAAGTGGCTTGGCAATATCCCGCGAGTGTGTTCAAATTACTTGTCTGTTCATTTTTTGTGAACAAAAGTAATTAATGAACAAGAGCTACAGGTGGTGCTATGGAATTCCTTGATCTTTTAGACCGTGCGTGTGAAGCTTTTCAACGGCAAGTTGGAAAGCAGGCCACTCTGCGTGCTTGTCCCGCCACAGCCGCAAATCCACTGACCACGCTGGTATTTCGACCCAAAGGGGCGAAAGCCGACCGCATCTATGTGGCCTTGCCCGTTCCGGTGGTTGATGTGACGACAATTGCACGCCTAGTTCGAGACCGGGACAATACCCGACAAAATATAGTAATCACTCACTTTGCCCCTGTTGATATTGCAGTAAGGCTAAAGGAGGCTGGAATCCGATTTCTGGACGTCGCTGGGAATGCCTACCTTGTTGAGCCAGGGTTCTTTCTGTTTGTCGGGGGCTATCCTCCGCCGCCTGGTCTGGTAATACCGGCGCCCGTCCGCGCTCCACGGCTTTTCAAAACAGCCGGCCTGAAAGTGCTCTTCGTACTCCTCGCCCGCCCAGATTATGTGGATCGTCCCTACCGTGATATTGCCGAGGCTGCCGGTGTCGCCTTGGGGACCGTAGCGGGGTTGATGGGGGACATGAAGGAACTGGGTTACCTGCTTGACCTGGGGAAGAATGGCAAGCGTTTGCAGCAGCGGGAAAAGCTCATTGACGAATGGACGGGTGCCTATGGACGCGAACTTGCCCCCCGCCGGAAGGTGCGCCGCTTCCGCGCAGAAAACCCGGACTGGTGGAAAACGGCCGACCTCCGCCAACTCGACGTCCTGTGGGGCGGCGATGTCGCCGCCGATCGCCTCACGGGCTACCTCAAGCCCGGCGAAGTCACCGTCTATGCCAAGGGCCTCCCTGGCCTCCTGCTACAGGCACAGCGCATGCGTGCCGATCCGCAAGGCGATGTGGCCGTGGTCGAAGAGTTCTGGAACTTTCCACCCACCGATACCGAAGTGGATACCGTGCCGCCGCTGCTTGTCTATGCCGACCTGATGGCCACCGGAGACCCGCGTGCCATCGAAGCAGCAGGATTGATACATGCAAAGTACCTGGCCAGACCTGACGGCGCAGATTGAGCCAGTCCATCAGCGGGCGCTCGGCACTGTCGACCGCGCCGCCGCGGGGGTAAATGCGGATTGGTTCCTCACGGGTGCCATGGCGCGTGACTGGGTCTTCACGTTCATTAACGGTATTGATACCCTGCGCGCTACACGGGACGCTGACATTGGTATTGCTTTGGCAGGGTGGGACGAATTCGAGCGAGTTCGCATGCACATCCTCGCCGAGGGCGAGTTCGACCCTGGTCGGTCCCTCCATCGCCTGAACCATCGGCACCTTCGGGGTTTCCATATTGACCTCGTTCCCTTTGGCAGCCTCAGCGGCGCCAAGGCGGAGATCGCCTGGCCGCCCGGGCGGAACACTGCAATGAACGTCATTGGGTTCGAAGATGCGTTCAAGGCGGCGATCACCGTCGTTGCCGATGTTGATCTGCCGGTCAAGGTGGCCTCACCTTCCGGGCTGATGCTAATGAAGATCTTTGCTTGGGAGGACCGCAAGCATCGACAGCCTGCCGGCAAGGATGCACAAGACATACGCCTGCTTCTGACTCGCTATGAGAGCGTCGCGGGCCGCAGCCTATACGACGTCGCCGGATTGATGGAAGCCGAGGATTACGATGCAGACTTGGCCGCTGCGCATCTGCTTGGCAGCGACGTGGCGGTACTTCTTTCGGCGGCCAGCGGTGACGCGCTCCTGCCGATACTGGATCGAGAGCTTAGTGCCGATGTGGAAAGTCCTCTCATCGAGCAGCTTTCTCGCGCAGGACGAATGGCCGGCGTTCCCAGGGAGGATGAGTTCCAGAAAATGCGATCACTGCTCCAACGTTTTCGGGCCGGCCTGAATGAGGGATGGCACATCCATCGATAACCAGATCGAAATCCCGCAGTCGTTCATGGTCATGTATGTCACCCCCGGACACACCAGGCCGAACGCTTCTCATGAAGGCATACTGGATCGCTACGAACGGTGCGAGGATATGGCCTGCATCCTGGCTGAGCATGCCCAGACCATGGCATTCAAGGAAAACTTCTCCGAACAGGAAGTGCTGAGGCACTGCCACCAGGGATTGCTGGCCGATGCGTCCAACTTCACCGCAAAGGAGTCCGACTGGGTCATTCGAAGATTGGCTGAACTGTTGGGATGGACTCCCCTTGAACTCGGAGATGTCAGCGGTAGGATGTGAACTCGCGACTTCAACAGTCCCCTGATCTCAATGTCTGTTCAAGCCAATCGACGTCCCTGGTTCCAGACAACCACCTTCACCTACAGGATGAACATGATCAAACCGTTGCAGCTTCTCGCTCCTGCACTATTGCTGGCAACTCCCTGCCTGGCCCAGGCAGAGACCATCGGTTGCGCGACCACCGCATGGAAACTTATCGGAGCCAACCACAAAGTGTGTGTGGAAGCCTTTCATGATCCCAAAGTGCCGGGCGTCACTTGTCACGTCAGCCAGGCCAGAACCGGCGGGCTATCGGGTACGTTTGGATTGGCCCAGGATCCGTCGCAGTTTTCCCTGGCTTGCCGTCAAACCGGACCCATCACCGTTCCGGCCAAGCTGCCTGAGGAAGAAACCGTGTTCTCGGAGGACACATCGATCCTGTTCAAGGAAACGCGGATTCTGAGGATGTGGGATGCGGCCAACCGGACTCTCATCTATCTGGCCATCAGTCGCAAGCTGATCGAGGGCGCACCGGCCAACAGCATTTCCACGGTGCCGGTGATGCCGTGGGGAAGCAAGCCGTAAGTGCCTCCATCCGAGATCGGACCACCAACCGACCTTGGCCGAGTTCGGATTTTGACCGAAGCGAGCGGTGAAGCAACCCGCGCTGAAGACTGACCATGGCGATCCCGCGTTGACGCGCGAAAGGATGCTGCCCCATTCCGTTCCCAGGAATCGCGTTCATACTCCCATCCGATTGGGGGATACTCCTGATCGTTGAGCCCGCCCCCTGGCTATTTTCAAGGCAAGCTCAATCTGATGCTCGATTAATATCGGCCATACCGGGAGCCAGACGATGCCACAGACAAGCGATACTCATTCAAAGACTGTTGGCTATATCCTTTGGCTGTTCGGGTTCACCGGTGCCCATCGCTTCTATTACGGTAAGCCCGTGACCGGAACCATCTGGTTCTTTACCTTGGGCCTGCTCGGCGTCGGGTGGTTGATAGACATCTTCCTGATTCCGTCAATGGACCGTCAGGCTGATCTCAGATTCCGGGCAGGCAAGGTCAACTATTCCGTCGCATGGATTCTGCTGGCCTTCCTAGGGTTTTTCGGGATCCATCGGATGTACATGGGCAAGTGGGTCACTGGCATTCTGTACCTCTGTACATTCGGCCTTCTGGGCATCGGTTATCTTTACGACTTCTGGACACTCAACGACCAGATCACCGTCGTGAACGCTTCAAAGTGAAGTGGCAGCACCATGCCAAGACAACCGAAGCGCCGCGGCCCAAAACAATATCTCGTCCGCTAGGCTACGATGATGGAATGGCGGACATCGCTGTCGGTCCGGGTTGACAGGCAGCGCGGCATGCTCCTGGCCCGAGCGACACTTCATTGCGTCGAATTCCGGGGACGGCTGGACGGGGCCAGGTCAACGGCAACAGGCAAGGGAACACCCTGCATACACGGCGAAACATATGTTCTTTGGACATCGTGTAGTCTCACCGGATGATTTCCCGCAAATACCTATACCTGATCGCGCTGGCGCGAGAAAAGCACTTCGGTCGTGCGGCGGTGGCCTGCAATGTTTCGCCCTCAACACTTTCGGCGGCGATTCGTGATCTGGAAACGGAACTTGGCGTCGCCGTGGTCGAGCGCGGCAAGCAGTTCGCCGGCCTGACGCCGGAAGGACGCAGTGTGGTCGAATACGCCCGGCGCATGGCGGCCAGCACCGAGAGCCTCAAGCAGGAACTGGCATCGTTGCGTGATGACCTTACCGGGCGCTTGCGGCTGGGCGTTATACCGACTGCCCTTACCGCTGTCGCCTCACTGACCGCATCATTTGCTCGGCGCCACTCGCTGGTCACCGCGGAGGTGCTTTCGCTTGCCACCGACGAGATCCTGGCCCGTTTGCGCCGGTTCGAACTCGATGCCGGCGTCGTCTACGTGGAATCGGCGCAGGTCGCCGGTCTAAGCATTGTCCCTGTCTGGCGGGAGAGCCATGTGTTGCTGACCGGTGTCGATGGCCGCTTTGCCGGTCGCAAGACGGTCAGCTGGGCCGAGGCGGCCAGCGTTCCCCTTTGCCTGCTGACGCCCGATATGCAGAACCGCAAAACCATCGATGCCGTCTTTGCAAGAGTCGGGGCTACCGTCGCACCGATGCTCGAGACCAATTCCATCGTCAGTATCTTGGCCCACGTCGGTTCGGGCCACTGGTCGTCGATCGTGCCGCGTAGCGTGCTCGAACAGGTCGGTACACCACCCGGAGTGCTTGCCATTGAGTTGATCGAACCGTCGGTCGATTGGGCCACGGGTTTGGTCACCCTGACACGCGATCCTCAGCCGCCAATGGTGGCATCTCTGGTGGCCGAAGCTTGGGCGTTGGCGGAGACGTTCGAGAAATCCGCATAGACCTTCGGTTTTTCCCGCTTCCCCTTTTATCGCAGTGGGGTTACAAAGCGGCATGGAAAACCTTGGCACTGTCTTGCGCATCGTCGCCGCGAAACAAACGGTGCCCGGCGCGCTGCTGCCGATTCTGCATGAGATCCAGGAAGAGCTCGGTTACATCCCGACCGAGTCCGTGCCCCTGATCGCTAAGGAACTCAATCTCTCTCGCGCCGAAGTGCATGGCGTCATTACCTACTACCATCATTTTCGCCAGACACCGCCAGGCCGCCACGTGATCCGCGTCTGCTGCGCCGAGGCCTGCCAGGCGGTCGGTGGCGAAGCGCTGGCGGATCACGCCAGGGCGCGATTGGACGGCAGCGACCTGACCCTGGAGCCGGTATATTGTCTTGGCCTGTGCGCCATCGGCCCGGCGCTGCAGATCGACGAGGCGATACTGCACGCTCGCGTCACGCCGGAACAATTCGACGCACTGATGGACGCCCTGGAGGCGGACCGATGAGCATTACGGTCTACGTTCCCGGCGATGCAGCCGCGTTGGCTCTCGGTGCCGGTCCCGTCGCTGCGGCCATAGTCGCCGAGGCCGCAAGGCGCGGAATCGACATTTGCCTCGTGCGTAATGGTTCGCGTGGCATGTTCTGGCTCGAACCTCTGGTCGAAGTGTCTACCCCGCGGGGCCGCATCGCCTACGGCCCCGTAACTGCCTCCGACGTGCCCAGCCTTTTCGCAGCCGGCTTCCTGAGCGGTGGCACCCACTTGTTACATCTGGGCGTTACCGACGAGATGCGCTGGCTCAAACGTCAGCAACGCCTCACCTGTCGGCGCATCGGCGTGGTCGATCCGCGCTCGCTGGACGACTACCTGGCCCATGGTGGTGGCGAGGGTTTGAGCCTTGCGCGCGGCATGACGCCGGAGGCGATAGTGCGTCAGGTCACCGACTCGGGCCTGCGCGGTCGCGGCGGCGCAGCCTTTCCCGCCGGCATCAAGTGGCAGACCGCGCTCGATACCCCTGCGACACAGAAGTACATTGTCTGCAATGCGGACGAGGGCGATTCCGGCACCTTCTCCGACCGGCTGCTGATGGAAGGCGACCCGTTCCAGTTGCTCGAAGGCATGGCCATCGCGGGACTCGCGGTAGGCGCCACCATGGGCTACATCTACGCCCGCTCCGAATATCCGTACGCCATCGCCGCGCTGAATGCGGCACTCGATGGCGCGCGGGATTGGCTCGGCGATTTCAGAGTCGAAGTGCGCAAGGGAGCCGGCTCCTACGTCTGCGGCGAGGAAACCGCGCTGCTCGAAAGCCTGGAGGGCCGGCGCGGCATCGTCCGCGCCAAACCGCCGCTGCCGGCGATCAGCGGCCTTTTTGGTCAGCCGACGGTAATCAACAACGTCATCACCCTTGGCAGCGTACCGGATGTCCTGGCGCGTGGAGCCAGCCGCTACCGCGAGCTCGGCTGCGGTCGCTCGCGAGGCACGCTGCCGTTCCAGCTGGCCGGCAACATCAGGTGCGGTGGATTGGTCGAAGTGCCCTTCGGCCTCACATTGCGTGAGCTGCTTTACGACTTCGGTGGCGGCTCGCGTTCGGGCCGGCCGCTGCGTGCGGTGCAGGTCGGCGGACCGCTGGGTGCTTACCTGCCCGAAGCGCAGTTTGACACCGTGCTCGACTACGAGGCCTTTGCCGCAATCGGGGCCGGACTCGGTCACGGAGGCATCGTCGCCTTCGACAACACGGTGGACATGGCGCGGCAGGCCCGCTATGCAATGAAATTCTGCGCCATCGAATCCTGCGGAAAATGCACGCCCTGCCGCATCGGTTCCACGCGCGGCGTCGAGGTCATCGATCGAATCCGCGGCGGACAGGCGGAACAGGTGGAACTTCTACGCGACCTCTGCGAAACGATGACTCACGGCTCGCTGTGCGCCATGGGAAGCATGACGCCTATCCCCGTATTGTCGGCACTTGATCACTTCTCAGAGGATTTCGCATGAACGCGCGCGGTGAACTCGACTTTGGTACGCCAAGAGTCGGCGCTGGCGATACGGTGACCCTGGACATCGACGGCCAAGCGGTCACTGTCCTGGCAGGCACCTCACTGATGCGAGCCGCCGTTGAAGCCGGCGTGATGGTGCCCAAGCTGTGTGCCACCGACTCGCTCAAGGCATTCGGCTCCTGCCGCCTGTGTCTGGTCGAGATCGAGGGACGGCGAGGCTACCCGGCATCGTGCACCACTCCCGCCGAAGCCGGCATGAAGGTGCGCACGCAGTCGCCGCAGTTGGCGAAGCTGCGCCGCAACGTAATGGAGCTGTACATCTCCGATCACCCGCTGGACTGCCTGACCTGCTCCGCCAACGGCAACTGCGAACTCCAGACCATGGCCGGCGTGGTCGGCTTGCGTGAAGTGCGCTATGGCGCAGGTAACGCAAGCCCCGGCGAGAATCATTTCACCGATCCGATCAGGGATGAATCAAATCCCTACTTCAGCTACGATCCGGGCAAGTGCATCGTCTGCAACCGCTGCGTGCGCGCCTGCGAGGAGCAGCAGGGCACGTTCGCGCTGACCATCGCTCGGCGCGGCTTCGAGTCGCGCGTGACGGCCGGGCAGGGCGAGAGTTTCATGGAGTCGGATTGCGTATCCTGCGGCGCCTGCGTCATCGCCTGCCCGACGGCGACGCTGATGGAAAAGACAGTCATCAAACAAGGCCAGGCCGAGCGCAGCGTGACCACTACCTGCGCATATTGCGGCGTCGGTTGCGGCTTCCGCGCCGAGGTGCAGGGGACGGATGTGGTGCGCATGGTGCCGTGGAAGGACGGCCGCGCCAACGAGGGCCATGCCTGCGTCAAGGGCCGTTTCGCCTGGGGTTACGCGACGCACCCGGACCGCGTCACGAAGCCGATGATCCGGGCGAAGATCAACGATCCGTGGCGCGAGGTGTCATGGGATGAGGCCCTGACACATGCGGCTTCGGAGTTCCGCCGCATCCAAGACAAGGCGGGGCGCAATTCGATCGGTGCCATCGTTTCCAGCCGCTGCACCAATGAGGAGGATTACCTGGTGCAGAAGCTGGTGCGTACCGCCTTCGGCAACAACAACGTAGACACCTGCGCCCGCGTCTGCCATTCACCGACCGGCTACGGCCTCAAGCAGACCCTGGGCGAGTCGGCCGGCACGCAGACCTTCAAATCGGTCGAGAGGGCCGACGTCATAGTCGTGATTGGCGCCAACCCGAGCGACGGCCACCCGGTGTTCGCTTCGCGCCTCAAGCGCCGCGTGCGCGAAGGAGCGCAGCTGATCGTGATTGATCCACGCGTTATCGATCTGGTGAATTCGCCCCACATCAAGGCCACCTATCACCTGAAGCTGAAGCCCGGCACCAACGTCGCCGTGCTGTCTGCCATGGCGCATGTGGTCGTCACAGAGGGCCTCCTGGACGAGACCTTCATCAACGAGCGTTGCGACGCCAAGGCCTTCGCCGACTGGCGCGAGTTCGTCGCGCGCCCGGCCAATTCGCCCGAGGCTTTGGAGGCCGCCAGCGGTGTACCGGCAGGCGCCGTGCGCGGCGCGGCGCGGATGTATGCCCGTGCTGTAAACGGCGCGATCTATTACGGCCTCGGCGTTACCGAGCACTCCCAGGGCTCGACCGCCGTGATCGCGATTGCCAATCTCGCCATGGCTACGGGCAACGTCGGCCGCGAGGGCGTCGGCGTCAATCCCCTGCGCGGACAGAACAACGTGCAGGGTTCCTGCGACATGGGCAGCTTCCCGCACGAGCTGCCAGGCTACCGCCATGTCTCCGATACGCTTACCCGCGAGCTGTTCGAGCACGACTGGGGCGTGGCAATCCAGCCCGAGCCTGGGCTGCGCATTCCCAACATGCTCGATGCGGCAATCGATGGCTCCTTCCTCGGCCTCTACTGCCAGGGCGAGGATCCGGCACAGTCCGATCCCAACACGCATCACGTGGTCGCCGCGCTTTCCGCCATGGAATGTGTGGTGGTGCAGGACCTCTTCCTCAACGAGACGGCGAAGTACGCCCATGTCTTCCTGCCCGGCGCCTCCTTCCTCGAAAAGGACGGTACCTTTACCAACGCCGAGCGGCGCATCTCGCGCGTGCGCCGGGTGATGCCGCCGCTGGCCGGCATGGCCGACTGGGAAGTGACTGTGGCGCTGGCCAAGGCGCTGGGCTACGCGATGCACTACGCGCACCCGAGCCAGATCATGGACGAGATCGCGCGCCTGACCCCGACGTTTACGGGGGTCAGCTACGACAAGTTGGAACGCGCCGGCAGCCTGCAATGGCCCTGCAACGACGAGGCGCCGGACGGCACGCCGACCATGCATGTCAGCAGCTTCGTGCGCGGCAAGGGACGTTTCCTGATCACCCAGTACGTGCCGACCGACGAAAAGGTGACGCGCCGTTTTCCGCTGCTGCTGACCACCGGCCGCGTGCTTTCGCAATACAACGTCGGCGCGCAGACTCGCCGTACTGCCAACACCGACTTTTACGGGGCCGATCTTCTGGAGATCCATCCCCACGACGCCGAGGAGCGCGGCATTCGCGACGGCGATCACGTCGGCATCGAGTCGCGCGCCGGCCGCACCACGCTACCGGTGACGATCACCGAACGGGTGCACCCCGGCGTGGTCTACACCACATTCCACTTCCCCGAATCCGGAGCCAACGTGATCACCACCGACAACTCCGACTGGGCCACCAACTGTCCCGAGTACAAGGTCACCGCGGTTCAGGTATCGCGGCTCGTCGACGCATGAAGCCAATCGCCAGGCAGACTGTATGGCGGGAAGGTGCAAGCCAACCCGACGACCTGGCCGAGGAGACGCCGGTCGCCTTCGAATACAATGGCATCAGCCACGCAGTGATGCTGGCAACGCCCGCCGACCTTGAGGATTTCGCCGTCGGCTTCAGTCTGTCGGAAGGCATCGTTGCGCGCCGGCAGAACATCTTTGATATCGGCATTGTCGAGGCGGATGCCGGCATCACATTGCAACTCGATATCGCCAGCGAAGACTTCGTTCGCCTCAAGGAACACCGTCGCAGCCTTGCCGGGCGCACCGGCTGCGGCCTGTGCGGGGCCGAGAGCCTGGGACAGGTGATGCGCGACCTTGCGCCATTGCCACCGGCGGCGCCGTTTCCATTGGATGCGCTCTACGCAGGTATGCGCCGGCTGCCCGCAGTGCAAGTCCTGCAACAGGCAACCGGGGCCACCCACGCTGCCTGTCGCGTCCACCGCGATGGCATGATCAGCTATGTCCGCGAGGATGTCGGCCGCCACAACGCGCTGGACAAGACCCTCGGCGCGCTGGCGCGGGGTGGCGTCGCGGTAGCCGACAGCGCGCTGGTCATCACCAGTCGCGCCAGTTTCGAGATGGTGCAGAAGGCCGCCGCGCTGGGTGTCGGCACCCTCGCCGCCGTTTCGGCGCCGACTGCACGTGCGGTGCGTTTGGCGGAAAGCTTGAGTCTTACTCTGATCGGATTCCTTCGCGAGGATGCCTGCGTGATCTATAGCGGAAGCAAGACTACGTTGGAACAACGTGCATGAGCCCCGATACCCTGATCAGGATGGCCAATCAGATCGGCGTTTTCTTCGAGGCCATGCCGGATCGCGAACAAGCAGTCGGGGACATTGCCAACCACCTTCGGCACACTTGGGATCCACGAATGCGGACACAACTTCTGGCCACACTGGGCGGGGCGAAGGAAATGAAACTCAAGCCGCTGGTGCGCGATGCGTTGAAGGCGCTCGGCCATGCGGATGCGGACTGACGGAGTGACATTCCTTGCGGGTAATCGCTATCGGCGCCAAACCAGGCACCGGTTGTTCGACGGCATCGCGCGATCTTCAAGCAGTTTCAGTCCGGCCTTGCCGGCCAGTGCATCCACTGCTTCAAAGTCACGTATACCCTGGTGAGCGCCGCTTTGTTTCAGCCAGCGGTCAAAGGCGGCGTTGCTCTCGCTGGTGAACCGGCCGCCGTAATTGAAGGGCCCGTAGACGATGAGCATGGCGTCGCCGGTCATCACCTCGGGCAGACGGACGAATAGGTGCTCCACCTCGCTCCAGCTCATGATGTGCAAGGTGTTGGCGCTGAAAATCGCGTCATAGCATTGTGTCGGCCATGCCCCCATGACGTCGAGATCGAGTGGGACCGGAGTATTGGGCAATTCCGTCTCGTCCAGCCAAGCCTGGATGCCGGCCAGACTTTCCATGCGGTCCGAAGTTTGCCAGATCAGATGGGGCATCGCTGCGGCAAAGAAGATCGCGTGCTGACCCGAGCCGCTGCCAATTTCCAGCACATTGCGGCGATCCGCAAAATGGTCGCGCAGCACCCCGAGGATCGGTTCGCGGTTGCGCAGGCAGGACGGTGCATCTGGCTTTTCCATGAAGGGAACAGGCATTTCTCTCAAAGACTTGTACTATTCAGCAAACTCGGCGATGTCGGCAATAGGGGTAATTACCTAGGCTGTCGCAGGTTATTCCTGATTGACCCGGTAAAACCTCTTGTTAGAGTTGCGTTGCACAATAGACAAAGAGATGTGGGCACTATGAACTCGGGAGGCGACATGCTCTTGCTCGCGCTGGTGGCCCTCGGTGGTTCGCTCGTGGCCGCTCTGACGCTGCTCGGAGTGCTGCTGCTACGCCTGCGGGAAGCGGAGCGCAGGGTGAGCGAAAAGGAAACCACGCAAGAGAGTGTGCTCGACCGCCTTCAGGAGAATGAATACCGGCTGCGCACCATCATCGAATCCGAACCCGAGTGCGTGAAGCTGCAGGCAGAAGACGGCACCGTTCTTGAAATCAATCCGGCGGGCTTGCGACTGGTCGATGCCAATCAGGCTGCTGACATCGTGGGGCGGCAGATCTACTCAATTGTTGCTCCGGAGTGTATCGAGTCCTATCGGGAGAATATGAGGCGCGTGTTTGCGGGCGAAGCCTTGGTCTACGAGTTCAAGGCGATCACGTTGAGGAACCGGATTGCCTGGATGGAAACCCATGCCGCGCCGCTGCGTGACGCACGTGGCAATATCTATGCGTTGCTAGGAATAACGCGCGACATCACCGAGCACAAGCAGGCTGAGGAGCAGGCTCGGCGGCATCAGACCGAACTGGCGCGGGTGGCACGGCTGTCCACCATGGGAGAAATGGCAACCGGGATCGCCCACGAACTCAACCAGCCGTTGTCGGCAATCGCCAACTTTTCCCGCGGCTGTATCCGCCGCCTGCGTTCCGGTGGCATGAGTCCGAACGAGTTGATCGAACCTCTGGAGGAAGTTTGCGCGCAGGCTGAACGCGCCAGCGACATTCTTCGTCATGTGCGCGCCTTCGTGCGCAAGAGCGAATCGCAATTGAAGCCCATGGACGTCAATCAGATCGTGCGCGCGGTGATCAAATTCACCGAGCATGAGGCACGCCAATACCGCACGCTGGTGCGTCTGGAGCTCGACCCACATCTGCCCAAGGTCCTGGCGGATGCGATCATGATCGAGCAGGTCGTCTGCAACCTGGTGCGCAATGCCGTGGAGGCCATGGTGGAAGCGAACTCGCAGCGGCGCGAGGTGGTGATTCACACCCGCCGTTTCGCTGCGCAGGCGGTGGAGGTCGAGATCGCCGACACCGGTCCCGGCATCGACGCTACCGTGATCGATCAGATTTTCGACCAGTTCTTTACCACCAAGCGCGAGGGGGTGGGAATGGGGCTGGCGATCAGCCAATCTATCGTCGAAGCCCATGGCGGGCGGATGCGGGCGGAATCGGGTCGGGATGGGGGCGCCATCCTGCGCTTCACCTTGCAACTCAGCGAACAGCAGGCGCACAAGCGTGAACGAGCCGACAGTCTTCATAGTTGACGACGATCTGGCGGTCGCACGCAGCCTTCATTGGCTGATCGATACCGTTCGGCTGCGGGTCGAGACCTTCTCCTCGGCCCAAGCGTTTCTCGACGGCTTCGACGCGTCGAAGCCGGGTTGTCTGGTCCTCGATGTGCGCATGCCGGGCATGAGCGGCCTGGAGTTGCAGGAACGTCTGGCCGCTCAACGCATCAACATCCCGATCATCTTTATCACCGGTCACGGCGACGTGCAGATGGCGGTGCGGGCAGTTCAGGCCGGCGCGTTCGATTTCGTCGAGAAGCCCTTCAACGATCAGGATCTGCTCGACCGCATCCAGAAGGCCATCGCTTGCGATGCCGGGCGGCGCGACCGGGAAGCGCAGCAAACAGGATTGAAGGCACTATTCGCCAGCCTGACCCCGCGCGAGAACGAGGTGATGGAAATGGTCGTCGCGGGAATGTCGAACAAGGCGGTGGCCAACGTGCTCGGCCTCAGTGCGAAGACCGTGGAGGTCCATCGCGCCAAGGTCATGGAGAAAATGCGCGCCCGATCCGTGTCCGACTTGGTGAAGATGGCGATGCAGCGAGAGGCCTGGTCGAAGGCCTGAGCCAGCCAGGAGACCACTATCCGCTCAGTACGGCAGATAGTGGTCAACCAGCAGCGCGGCAAACAGCAGCGTGAGATACACAATCGAGAAGCGAAAGCTTCGTTGCGCGACGCGGTCGCTGTAATGGCGCCAGACACACCAGGCGTAGCGAATGAACATGACGTTGAGGGCGGCGGCGGCGAAAAGATAGACCCAGCTGCTCATACCGATAACGAAGGGCATCAGCGTCACCAGCGCGAGGCCCAGCGTGTAGGCGAAGACGCTGCGCTGCGTGTATTCGCGCCCGTGCACCACAGGCAGCATTGGCAGATTGGCATCCGCATACTCGTGGGCGCGATACAGCGCCAGCGACCAGAAGTGCGGCGGCGTCCAAACGAAGATGATGAGGAACAGCAGCCAGGCCTGTTCCGGCGTCTGCCCGGTCACCGCGGCCCAGCCCAGCACCGGCGGCATGGCTCCGGAGGCGCCGCCGATCACGATATTCTGCGGCGTCAGCGGCTTCAGGATCACGGTGTAGATCACGGCGTAGCCAACGAAGGTCGCCAGCGTCAACCACATGGTCAGCGGATTGACGAACGCGTGAAGCACCGCTAGGCCGAGGCCTCCAATCGCAGCGGAAACCAGGAAGGTCTCCGTCACATTGACCTCGCCGCGCGGTAGCGGGCGGCCCCGGGTGCGCGCCATGATCGCGTCAATCTGGCGCTCGATCAGGCAGTTCACTGCGGCGGCGGACCCCGCCACCAAGGCAATGCCAAGGGTCGCCGTCAGCAGCACTCCCAAGGGCACCATCCCGGACGTGGCCAGCAACATGCCGATCACGGCGCAAAACACAATCAGGGATACGACCCGTGGCTTGGTCAGGCGGAGGTAGCGTTGCAGGCGTTCGGCGGAAGCGGGTCTGACGAGAATGATTTCGCTCATGACATGACTCCTGGACAGAATGCATGGATGGCGCCAGTCTGATGGCACGTCGGTCACCGATCAATAGGGAAGAACCTTGGTTCGCCTAGGTAAACATCCCAATTGCCCGGCACACTGGCGCGGCATATCGTTCGGCTACAAAAAGCGGATTCCCGACGGGTGCTGAAAGAAAACGTCGAGGCTATGCGCGGCAGGCTCGTCCGGCCGCACCGATCGATCGCACGAGGAGACTATCAACATGCTGGACTTTTTATTCACGGGTTGGGGGGCGTTCTGGATGACTCTCTTCATGCTGGTTCCGTTCGCATTCATGTTCTTCTACGTGATCCACAGGAAAAGCGTCGTGGATTCCGGGCCGAGCGGCAGCCCAGACAAGAAGATGTCGCGTCTCGAAGGAATCTGGCTGACCGTCGTGTTCGTGGTCTTTGTTGGTGTCAATCTCGCCAGTCTGAAATTCATGCCGACCATCGCCAGTGCCCATGCGGCGACCACTCGCACCGATATCCAAAACATCGATCTGTCGGCGAAATCCTGGGCCTACGAACTGTCCAGCCGGGAAATCGAGGCAGGACGGCCGGTGCGCTTCTCCGGACGGAGCACCGACACCATGCACGGCTTCGCGGTGTACCACCCGGACGGTCGGATGCTGTTCACCATGATGCTGATGCCGGGACTGAGCAAACCAACTTCGCTGGTGCATACCTTCAACGAGCCGGGGAAGTACAAGGTGCGCTGCCTGGAATACTGCGGCGTCGCACATCACGCGATGCAGGACGAACTGACAATTGTCAAGAGCAACTGACCGCATCCGATCCGAAGGAGGACACATCATGAGCATCGCCAGCGCAATCATTCAAAACACGCCGATCTTCGGCAAGATGTTTACTGTAGACAAGAGTACCGGACTGGAGGAAATCAACGCCTGGCCCGCCCTTATGATTATGGCTTCCTTCGTCTGGCTGGCCATCGCTGGACTGCTCGGCTTCGTCATGCCGGCGACCCAGATCTTCGATCTCGATACCGGCCATTTCTACACCACCCTGACCCTGCACGGCGCGGCGCTGGCATTTCCGTTCTCGTTCCAGCTCATGATGGGCGTCGGTTTGCACCGCTCCGGCGGCTGCGTCGGCAAGGCGGTCACCGGCGTGTTTCCGGCGCTAGCCTTCATCACCATGAACCTGGGTGCAGCCCTGCTAACCGTTGCCGTGCTGATGGGCCTCAAGGTCAGCCTGATCGTCATGTACCCGCTGCCCATTGTCGGGGCGCAGATGGGCATCTGGAGCATGAATTCGGTCATTCTCGGCTTTACCGGCATTTACCTAGTCCTCGCGTGCATGATCCTGTGCTATCCGATACTGGTGCTCAAGATGCTCTTCTTCGGCACCAAGCGCCCCGAGCTCGTGCTTTCCGAGCGTTCGCTCAATGATCCCGGGATGGTAGGCATGACGCTGTCGGCGCTGACCCTGCTGATCGCCGGGACGCCGCTGGTGATCGTCGGCACCACTGTGCTCTTCGCGCTATACGGCGTCATCCCGATGACGATGGCCGCCTGGGCGACGGAGCCGGTGGTGTTTCAGTATGCCTTCTTCATCTTTGCGCACAATCTGATGGAGGCGATGGCGCTGATGGTGATGAGCGCCATGTATGCCACGCTGCCGCTCTACCTTGCCGATGGTACGCGCAAGCTGTTCAGCAACCGGATCGCCAACGCGGCGCTGTGGATCCTGCTGCTGACCTCGATCACGTCCTTCCTGCACCACTTCATCACTTTGTACCCGAACCAGCCGGCCAGCCTGTCCTACTGGGGCAACATCATGAGCTGGGGCACCGGCATCGGCGCGGCGCTGAGCATTTTCACCGTTCTCGCCACGGTCTGGCAGCATGGCCTGCGGGCCGAGCCCGGCATCATCGCGGTACTGGCCGGCTTCGTGCTATACATCCTCGATGGCGCTAGCGCGATGGTTACTTCGAACATTGCCTGGGCGTTCCAGTTGCACGGCACGATGTGGCAAAGCGGGCATACCATGACCGTGATCGTGGCGATGTCGATGATGTGGATGGGTGTCCTGTATCACCATTACCCCGTCATTACCGGGCGCAAGCTCGACCCCGTGCTGGGCGTCTGGTTCGTCCGCCTTTTCGCGGTCGGCGGCATCGGTGCGGCGCTGTCGATGCTGGCTGGAGGTGCAGCCGGTATGCCGCGCCGCTTCGCGGCATGGAATCAGGAAGGCTGGATGATTTATGGCAACCTGATCCTGTTCTTCGGCCTGATACTCGGCGCGTCGTTCGTGGTCTATGCCTACAGCCTCCTGAAGTCCCGCGACATCAGTTCGCCGGTCGTCCATCAGGTTGCCGCAGCGTAGTCGAAGCGACGGAAAGGCGCCCGCCAGGTAGCGGGCGCTTTTTTTTTGGACTCCGCGGCCTTCCCGGCGGAGAATGCGCATGTGTCGCCGACGTACACATTGACCGCACAAGGATAGTCATGCACTGCAAGCTATGTGGCCTGCCGACTCCCAAGCCGCCGATCAGGGATGACGGTCACGAGTTCTGCTGTCATGGCTGCCGCGAGGTTTATCGCTGCTTCGGCGACGAGATCTTCGCCGCTGGCGCGCCCGCCGTGACCCCGGATACCTTGCCGCAGGGCCGCGAAGCCTACCTCTGGATCGACGGGATGCATTGCGCCTCCTGCGAATTCCTGATCCGGAAAATCGCCCTGCGGACTCGTGGCATTCTCGATGCGGCATCAAGCTACGCCACAGCCACGGCAAAAATTATCTACGACCCGGAATTGATCGCCGAGTCCGAACTGCCCGCGATTATCGGCCGCTCGGGTTACCGCGCCCGGCTGCGCGGCGATGCGGCACCCGAATACGACGAGCGTCCCGATCTGCTGCGCCTGCTGACGGCGGGTTGTCTGGCCTCCATCGTGATGATGTTTTCCATGCTGTTCGTGTACCCGATCCATGGCGGCTTCCTGCTGCCTGACGATTACGGGGCGATGCACTGGCTGGCCTTCGAGGCGACACCTCTGGCGCTCTTTGTGCTGAGTTCGGTGCTGGTCTTCTACGTCGGCTGGCCGATACTGCGCGGGGCATGGACGGGCGTGCGAGTCGGCATGCTGAACATGGACGCCCTGCTCGCGCTGTCCATTCTTGCGGCCTACGGCTACAGCGTGGTCCAGCTGTTCCACAATCCGCTCGATTTGTACTTCGAGGTGGCGGGCACGCTGGTGGCAATCGTCACTATCGGCCGTTATCTCGAGCGGACGGCGAGGGTGCGCGCCACGCGGGAGCTCAAGGGCATCATGCAGGGCTGGTCGCCACGGGCCTGCGTGCTGAGGGACGGCAAGTACGAGATTTGCAATCTGGATGAACTGGTGCCGGGCGACCACATCTTCGTGCGCCAGGGCGAAACGCTTCCGGTCGATGGAACCATCGTCGGCGGCCAGGGGGCGATCGACGAATCGCTGATGACAGGGGAACCTTTTCCGGTGTCGCGCTCCACAGGGCAGAAAGTGCTCGGTGGCAGCATCCTGCTCGAAGGCAAGCTGGAAATCGAGACCGGGCCGGAAGTCGAATGTCGCCTGGAGAATCTGGCCCGAATACTGTGGAACGCGCAGAGTTCCACCGCGGGAATTCAAAGCGGCGTCGATCGTCTCGCCCGCATTTTCGTGCCGGCGGTGGTCGTGCTGGCGATGCTGGTGGGGCTCGGCTTCCATATCGGCGGCGCGCCGCTCGAAAAGACGCTGCTGGCGAGCCTGGCGACGCTGATCGTGTCCTGCCCCTGCACCTTCGGCCTGGCGATTCCCCTAACCACCGCGGCCGCCATCAGCGCGGCGCTGCGGCGCGGCATCATCGTTACCAGCGCCGACCTGTTCGAGAAGGCGCCGCACATCGACACCCTGGTCTTCGACAAGACCGGAACGCTGTCAACCGGCGCCATGACCGTAATCGATGTGATCGGATCGGCCGACCTTGTCGCCCGCGCCGCAGCCGTCGAGCGACACTCGCCGCACCCGGTGGCCCGCGCGATTGCGAGGCTGGATGCCGGCCGCACCGGCAGCAATGTCGAAGTCCATCCCGGGCGCGGGGCACTTGCCAACGTTGGCGACCGGCGCGTGGCGGTCGGCAGCCGGGCGCTGTTTGCGACGCTGGGATGGGCAATCCCCGAAGCCCTGGCAAGCGAGGCCGAAAGGCGCGCACCGGCGGAGAGCGTACTGTCCTACGTTGGCTGGGATGGCAGTGCCGAGGGTGCCGTTGTCACGCGCGACCAGTCCCGTCCGGAGTGGGAGGCAGTCATCGCGCGCTTGCGCACGCGTTCTCGCGTCGTGCTGCTGACCGGCGCCGAACACTCCAACGGTTATGCCGAAGGTGTGGATGAAGTGCATGCCGGTGTGCCGCCCGAGGCCAAGGCGGCCGTCATTCGCCGTCTCAAGGCGGGCGGCACGGTGGCCATGATCGGCGACGGCAGCAACGACGCCTCCGCGCTGGCGGAGGCCGATCTTGGCATTGCCTTCGGCGTGCCCACGTCGCTGGCAGCCGAGGCAGCGGACGTGGTGATCCCCGGCGACCGACTGGAGCGCGTGGTGGATACGCTGGAACTGATCGCCGTGACGCGGCGACGCATACGGCAGAACCTAGGCTGGGCGCTGGCCTACAACGCGACGGCGATCCCACTCGCCATGGCCGGAATGCTCAATCCCCTGTTCGCCGCGCTGGCCATGTCTGCGAGCAGCCTGCTGGTGGTCTGGAATGCAGTGAGGCCGATCCTGCGTGATGAATCGAACCCGTCGCGAAGCGTTCACTTCCGCGAACGGCAAGCGAACGTGGCGGGGTTCGCCGATCCGGCACTGCATGACAAGTGAGGTATCGGCGCGGCATGGCAGTTGCGGGTCCTGGCGCGACAGCCTAGGGGATTACCCCTAAGACCCTCTGGAATGATCCGAATTTCGCGGTTCCCGCCGACTGGGTAAAGTCGCCTACTGGCACACGAACTGTCGAGGAGAGGTCATGGAAGTCAAAGCTGCTGTCGCCCATAAAGCCGGGGCGCCCCTGTCAATCGAGACCGTGAATCTGGACGGCCCAAGGGCAGGCGAAGTCCTGGTCGAGATCAAGGCCAGCGGTGTTTGTCATACTGATGCCTTCACCCTGTCGGGCGATGATCCCGAAGGGATCTTTCCGGCAATTCTCGGGCACGAGGGCGCGGGCATTGTCGTTGAGGTTGGCGCCGGCGTGACCAGCGTCAAGCCCGGTGATCACGTAATCCCGCTGTACACGCCCGAATGTCGGCAGTGCGAATACTGCCTTTCGCAGAAGACCAATCTGTGTCAGGCCATTCGCTCCACTCAGGGCAAGGGCCTGATGCCGGATGGCACCAGTCGCTTCAGCCTCGGCGGCAAGCCTGTGTTCCACTACATGGGCACCTCGACCTTTGCCAACTATTCCGTGATGCCCGAGATTTCGGTGGCCAAAATCCGCGAGGATGCGCCTTTCGACAAGGTCTGCTACATCGGTTGCGGCGTCACCACCGGCATCGGCGCGGTGATCAATACCGCCAAGGTGCAGGCGGGCGACAACGTGGTGATTTTCGGCCTGGGCGGAATTGGCCTCAACGTGATTCAGGGCGCGCGCATGGTCGGCGCCAACATGATCATCGGCGTGGACATCAACCCCGGTCGCAAGGTCCTGGCCGAAAAATTCGGCATGACGCATTTCGTCAACCCGAAAGAAGTGGAGGGCGACCTCGTCGAGTACCTGGTCAGCCTGACCAAGGGAGGCGCGGATCACACATTCGAGTGCGTCGGCAACGTCAAACTCATGCGCCAGGCTCTGGAGTGCTGCCACAAGGGCTGGGGCACCAGCACCATCGTCGGCGTGGCAGGCGCGGGGCAGGAGATTTCGACGCGGCCTTTCCAGTTGGTGACCGGGCGAGTCTGGAAGGGCTCGGCCTTCGGCGGCGCCAGGGGTCGTACCGACGTGCCGAAAATCGTCGACTGGTACATGGAAGGTAAGATCAACATCGACGACCTGATCACCCATGTGATGCCGCTGGAGAGGATCAACGAGGCCTTCGATCTGATGCACGAAGGAAAGTCGATTCGGTCCGTCGTCACGTTCTGATCTTCAGTTCGTGCCCGCTCCTCTTTCTATAACCTGAGATACCCGGCTGCCCTCGTCAATGACGGGGCAGCACTCTTGACAATGCCGATCACCACCATTTCCCAGAACAAGTGCTTCGAGGGCACGCAAGGGGTGTACAGCCACACCTCGCCCGAAACCGAGTGCACCATGCGCTTTGGTGCCTTCATGCCGCCCCAGGCGACCAACGGTTCGACGCTCGTTCCAGTGTTGTACTGGCTCTCGGGGCTGACGTGCACCGAGGAAAACTTTATCGTCAAGGCGGGTGCGCAGCGCGTCGCCGCCGAACTCGGGATTGCCATCATCACCCCGGACACCAGCCCGCGCGGCCTCGCTATTCCAGGTCAGGCGGATAGTTACGACTTCGGCAGCGGCGCGGGCTTCTATGTGGACGCGACGCAGGCGCCGTGGTCGCAGAACTACCGCATGTACTCCTACATCACGCAGGAATTGCCGTGGCTGATCGCAGCCAATTTTCCAGTCGATCCGGCGCGGGCGGGAATCTTTGGCCACTCGATGGGTGGGCACGGAGCGCTTGTCCTGGCCCTACGAAATCCGAAGGGCTACAAGTCGGTGTCGGCCTTCGCGCCCATTTCTTCACCAATGCGGTGTCCCTGGGGCGAGAAGGCACTCAGTGGCTATCTTGGAGCGGATCGCGATGCGTGGCGGGAATACGACGCCACGGCCCTGATTGAATCACGCGGCTGGAAGGGTCCTCCTGTTCTGATCGACCAGGGTACAAGAGACAAGTTTCTCGAAACCCAGCTCAAGCCGACTCTGCTGCGTGAGGCGTTCGAACGCGCGGGTGTGGCGCTCGATCTGCACCTGCGCGAGGGCTACGATCACAGCTATTTCTTTATAGCAAGTTTCATCGAGGACCATCTAAGATTCCACGCGCGGAATCTCTTGCGATAGGACTCGGCTTCCGCGAAGTGCCAAGCAGACACAAGAACAGGCCTGTCGTGCGCAAAAACACACGGCAGGCCTCTCCGGCGATTGCAGCAGATGCGTCTTATGCGGCAGCCTTGCTCTTGGCGACGTGCGTGGAAATGGCATCCATCAGAGGCGGCGACAGGCAGTCGTAGGGCTCTAGGCCAAGCTGCTTCAGACGCGCCCGGATCGCCGGCATCTGCGCCGGATCGGTGCCGGTTTCAATGATGGAAGAAACAAACGCGGCAAACTCCGGTGGTGACCAGCCACGAACTTGCGAGAGTTCGGTATGAACGAAGTCGAGACCGTAGAACGGGTGGGCCTTGTTCTCGATCCGGCCGAACATGTGCACGCCGCAACCGGTGCAGGCATGGCGCTGAATCGCCGCGCTGGGGTCGACGATTTTCAGCTTCTCTTCATGCGCTGTGATTTTGAGCTTGTCGCGCGAAACGACGGCAACCTGCGAGAACAGGGCGCCCTTCGGCTTCCAGCACTTGCTGCAGCCGCAGGCATGGTTGTGCGCGGTCTGTGCGCTGATAGTCACTTCTACACGATCCGAAGGACACTTGCAGCGCAGAACTCCCCCTTCAAAACCCGGCAGCGCCGGCATTATCCCAGCGTCTATCGACGGATGAATCATTACAGTATTGCTCATGAATCGCTTCCTCCTCCCCTATGGGGATGCAGTGGCCAAAGGACAGCTCGCCCCTGGTCATAGGTGTGCCTACCATCGGGAACAAAACGCCGCGCTCCCTCCTTACGCAGCAGCGCCGAAGAAAATGCTGTCCGCCGCGACAAGTGCAACTGACGCTGTCACTTGCTTAACGAAAAATATCCCGCCCGATTCTGTTGGGCAATCAGGATGAACACCTAGAACCATGGAGGTTGTCCCTGACTGCCCGAGAAGATTCGGTCACAAGTGGCCTCTGCAACGATGGAGAAGGCTAGGCGTGTTCTCATATCTCTCGAGGCGCTAAAGACATCCGAAAGGATTGCTAGTCGCAAGCTTCCGCAGGCGTTGCTCACGAGAGAGCGTTGCGCCAATTTTGCCAAGAGGCTGATTCGCAGCGAGGTTTCGCAGCGAGCCGAAGGTTGGGCGCATCGATAACTTGGCCCCCCATTTCGGTGACTACTAGGCCGCAGAGACCGGCTAGTCCCCATCCATCCTATGTCTGTTAAGGACGCCGTGCCGAAATTGAATCCTTCGAGTTCACCGCTGGAGAACAGCCACTGAATTGCGAAACCAGGAAGCTGCCGATGATCATCGAGTGCACCTGGCCAGAAGCGGTCACAAAACTGCCTGACGATCTAAAATCGAACGCTCATGGAGCGCTCGTGAGGAATCGCACGACGACGGCCCTTGCGTACTAGTGACGCGCAACTCAACGATCCGGCGGTCGCGTGAGATCTATGCGTAGCCAGCACAATTGCCTACTGCTAGTAGCGTACCGAATACATTCACGCCTTTAAGGAGCTTCTGCAGTGGACATTCCACGGATCTTCAACATCACCGAAAGTGCTCACCGCATCCATAACCCGTTCACTCCCGAAAAGCTAGCCACTCTCGGTGCGGCGTTGCGCCTGGAACGGGGGACCCGGATCCTCGACCTCGGCAGCGGTTCGGGCGAGATGCTGTGCACTTGGGCGCGCGATTACGGAATCAGCGGTACCGGTATCGACATGAGTCAGTTGTTCACCGAGCATGCCAAACTTCGCGCTGAAGAGCTCGGCGTCGCCGATCGGGTCGAGTTAATCCACGGCGACGCTGCAGGATACGTCGCCGGCGAAAAGGTCGGTGTGGCAGCCTGTCTCGGTGCCACCTGGATCGGTGGGGGAGTCGCCGGCACCATCGAACTTCTGGCGGAGAGCCTACGCACCGGAGGAATCCTCCTCATCGGCGAGCCGTACTGGCTGCAGTTACCGCCGACGGAAGACGTTGCCAAAGGATGTCTTGCCGGTTCGACCTCCGACTTTCTCCCGCTTCCACAACTTCTCGCGTCTTTCAGCGACCTCGACTACGACGTCGTGGAAATGGTTCTGGCGGATCAAGACGGCTGGGACAGGTACGAGGCGGCCAAGTGGCTCACCATGCGCCGATGGCTCGAAGCGAATCCAGGCGACGACTTCGCGACAGATATTCGAGCCAAACTGGCCTCAGAACCCAAACGTTACGCCGCGTACACGCGTGAATACCTGGGCTGGGGCGTGTTCGCGCTGATGGCGCGGTAGGTGTTGGGACCCTATGAGGGTCGCATCAGCGTCTGGGGGGGGCCGCTTTGGAGCAAGACGTACAGCCGCCTGGGGCAGCGTGCCGAAATTGAATCCTTCGAGTTCGCCGCCAGACAAGGACTATTGAATTGCAAAACCGGCTAGCTGCCGGTGACCACCGCATGTCTCCGGCCACTCGCTGCCGTTCGAAACAACCATTCCATCTTCATACGTTGCTTTGATTCAGATCGGATCGAGTGTCTGGTTTTCAGCGAGGACCTCTGGCGACCATCGTATCGGGCCGTCGCTACCACATTCAGTTACGAAGTGGCCTGTGGTAAGAGGGGCCGAGCGTATTGGCAACATGGCCTTGTGCGTGGCGTTGAACGAGGTGGCGGCGACAACGATGCGGGTGATTTCGCGCGACTTGTAGCGGAAGTAGCTTGGTTGACTGAAATACCATGCGGTCGGAGGACATTCGCAAACCAACTGTCTGCGGCTCATTTCTTTCCTCCCGGAATCAAGTGTTCGACGATCCAGTCGATCGAACTGGCGATCTTGACCTGCTGGATTGCGCCTGCCGGATCGACCTTGGTCGGACAGACCTCGGAGCAGGCACCAACAAACGTGCATTCCCACACGCCTTCGGAGGCGGCGAGGACTTCCTGCCGCTCATCGCGGCCGCCGTCACGCGAATCCTGGTTGTAGCGATGCCCCAGCGCGATTACCGCCGGGCCGATGTACTTCGGCGTCAGTCCATACTCGGGGCAGGCCGCATAGCACAGCATGCAGTTGATGCACATCGAATACTGGCGGAACTTCATGAGCTGCGCCGGGGTCTGCTTGTACTCACCCTCGCTGATCGGCCTTTTCTCTTTCGGGATGATGTAGGGCTTGACGCGTTTTAGCTTCTCCATAAAATCGTCGGGCGCGGTCACCAGATCTCGCTCAATCGGGAAATGCGCCAGCGGCTCGACCCGGATCATGCCCTCGTAATCGCGCAGGAAGGTATGGCAGGACAGCTTGGGTTCGCCATTGATCATCATGCCGCAACTGCCGCACACGGCCATGTGACAGGACCAGCGGAAGTTGAGCGTGGGGTCGATGTCCGCCTTGATCTTGGTCAGGGCATCAAGCACTACCCCTTCTTCGTAGCAGGTCACTTCATAGCGCTGGAAGTGAGCCTCTGTGTCGGTATCCGGGTTGTAGCGCAGGACTTCCAGCTGGACAAGGCGCTCTTTCATCAGCGTCATTCGTAGTCTCCCGAGTAATCGCACACGCCCAACGTCAATTTGGTTCAGGCACCGCGTGGCCTGAAGACGCTACTGCGACGCCTCTAACGCCGCGGTGCAATGCGTCGCGAATTTCGACGCCGCTATTTGCTGAGCAGCGAGCCGAGGATATCCACCAACTCCGCCCAGTCGCCATCCTTGGCGATCTCTTCCCGCAGAAACTGGGCCTGGCTCGCGTTCCAGAACGGCGCGTCCGCTACGGCAATCGCGTTAGGCAGCGGCCGATGCCTCAGCATGAAACGGTCGATGGCCGCAACATCGTCAGGCAGGCCCAGCTGCCTGAAGAGATCACAAAGCCGGTGAATCGAACTTTCCATAAAATCTCCATCGATGTAATCAGGCGCCCGCGACCGAAACGATCATTCATCGGCTTGCGGCGCATGCACGCAGCAGCGCTCCAGTTCCACCAGATGCGGCAGCAGCTCGGAGTGTTTCTGTACATGAAAGATGAAGCGCGGCACCTGCCGCTCGAAGGTCTCGGCCATGAAGGGTTCGCCCCAGAAGCTGAGCAGCGCTTCGGTGCCGTCGCTCAAATGGCTGTCGGCGAGGATGAAGGAAACATTCTTCTTCAAGTGGTGCCAGCGCGGTTCCCTGACCTTTTCGTGACCGGCGCAGCCGGCGATCTTCGGTTGCACGACGTGTCGCCACAATTCCTTCTGGCTTTCATCGAGGACGAAATCGATCGAGGTCACCATGGGGTTCTCCACGGCCGGCTTCAGTAAGGTGTCGAACAGCGATTGCGGCCGGTACATCGACAGGCAGACGTTGAACCAGATCGTGTCGCCCCTCATGTGCTTCACAAAGTGCTCATTAGCAGTGCGCAAATGATGGGGGCCGACCAGGATTACCTCGGGCAGGTTCAGCCCGGCCTGGATCTTGCCGACCATGCGCTCGGTGCGTTCCACCTGTTCCGCGGTGAGTTCGTTGTTTCGGGTATGGCGCATGAAATTGATGAACAGAAGGGCCATCAGCGCAAGCACGATGGGCAGCATGACATGCTCGTCGACCATGTGCAGCAGGTGCAGGATGGTCGCCACTACAGCGGTAGCGATGCCAGCGATGGCGTCCCATTCGTAGCTGAGAAAGGTCTTCAGTTTCATCTGTGGCCTATCGAAGGTGATGAGTCGCACCCGAAAAGCGTCGGCTCGATTGCAAAGGGGCCGACGGGTCGCGCGCTCGTTGCCGCTGGCGATCGAATTTGCGCTGAAGCTGTGTATGCTATTCTTTTTGCGAAACTAGGTCATCAGGATGATTCGATGCCGTGATTCATGACCGGCTCATGGGGTTGCTCGCAAGGAGCGAACGATCTGTGTTTGAAGGTCAACAATCTGCCCCGTGACCGGGGAATGACCTCCAAGAGCGAAGAATTATCGATCTCGTACTGATCGCAGTTGGCCCATTACCGAAGTACGCGACCGTCCGTAGAATCTCAACCGGTAGAAACTAGGCTTCACTGACCGCTATCGGAGAAGGTCGAACTGCAGGAATGGGCACTGAGTTCCCATTGAACAAATCGAATTCAGCGCCGGATCGCTGTCACTGAAAGCGGCTTCCTCAATGCGGATGATGACTACGCCGAAGTCATACTGTTTGGACTAAGCACCCAATGGCTTCTTTGTGCCGTCGAACCTGACAAGTTCAATGGGTGCACCGTGCCCGTTGCACCCCGTCGCGATTGGCATATTGGCTGGCTGCTCTCGGGTGCGCAGCAGTCATTTACTTAATGGCGCCCCTTCCTGTGGAATATCGCGTGTCGGCAGGTCCAGCTCGTTGGACTGAGGGCAATACGTCACAATGTCGCGAAGGCAAGGCACCGGCTACGGGACGCGCGTAACAAGTACCTCATCGACGCGATTGTGATCCATGTCGACGACTTCGAATTGCCATTCACCGTAGCGAAATTTTTCTGCGCGCTTGGGAATCTTGCCCATGTGGGATACCACGAAGCCGCCCACTGTGTGATATAGCCCTTGTGCCTCTTCACCGACTCCGATGAGTCCGAGTTTGTCCTGTAGTTGATCGATCGGCAATAGCCCGTCAAGCAACCACGAGCCATCGTCACGCTGCACTGCCAGCGACTGCGCCGGATCGTCGGCGCCCGGCATCATGTCTCCGGCCATTGTCCGAAACAAGTCATCGATGGTGACGAGACCTTCGGTTACCCCGAACTCATTGACCACCAGCGCAAAATCGGCGTTCCGAGCCCGGAACGTCTTCAACAATTCGATCAGCGTCAGCGATAGCGGCACATAGAGAGGGGAAGCCAGCGGTAGATCGGCAAAGCTCAATTCGCCTGAAAGAGCCGCGCGAAGCAATGTGCGGCTCTCGGCAAGGCCTACCACTTGCTGCAGGTTGCCATGGCAGATTGGATATCGGCCGTGGGGTCGTTCGCGCAGAACGTGCACATTCTCATTGTGAGAGCGATCAAGATCGATGAATGCCGCATCCTTGAGTGGCGTCATCACCGCGGCGACATGACGGTCTTCGAGCAGGAATATGTTGCCGAGAAGATGGCTTTCCTCTGGAGCAATGGCGCCGGAACGCGCTCCCTCATCGACGGCGGCAAGGATGTCCTCCACTCCAGTGACTTCCGGGGCAGACCGAAATGGCAAGAGCTTTAGCACCACGTCAGCCGACCAAGATAGGAAACGAATAGCCGGAGAAAGCATCTGGATAAATAGCTCCATGAACGGCGCGACCAGGCTGGCCACTTGCTCCGGGTAGGCAAGCGCTATGCGCTTGGGCACAATTTCTCCGAAGACGATGGCAAATGCCGTCACCACCACCACCGTTGTCGTGATCGACAGCTCGGACCGAATTGGATCAAATAGCGGCACGTACGCAGCGATGAAATGTTCGACGTGACCGGACAAGGCACTCTCGCCAAAAATACCGGCCAACAGGCTGGCTGCCGTCAGTCCGGTTTGCGTAGCTGCAATAAAGCGCGACGGCATCGACTTGATGCGCAGTGCCCGATTGGCCGACTGGTTCCCGGCGTCGACCAGCAGTTGCAGGCGAGATCGCCTCGACGACGCCAGGGCCATTTCGGCCAAGGCGAAAAACCCGCAGATCAAGATCAGTAGGATCAATATCGCCAAGGCGTTCATTGAGTGGCATCTCCTTCGAGAGGATTCAGAGAATATCTCATTGAATCCTGCTGAATTACTTGCGCCCCTCCCAAGAAGAACAAAAGCGAGAGTCTCCTATTCCTTGGACTGTCAGCCCTCAATCAGGATCTGATGCCGAAAGCCGCATTTGCGGACAAAACTATAGGCGGCATCGAGATCGGCCCACAAGCGTTGGCAACCTTCAAGGTTGAGCTCGATCATGTTGATGGCATCAGTCGGTAACACCTCCCCATAGGCAGACACGGACCATGAGGCAATAGGCGATGACCTGCTAATGGGCATCTTCTCGATGATGCCTTGCTCGATAAAGGTAACAAGATTCTTGGGCAGCATGTTGGAATGAATTTGCCGCGTTGTCCCCATCGTGATGGCGATGAGGATCTCGGCATGAATATTGGATACTTGCTAGGTCGAACTGGCTTTCTTGAGCAATCCGTATATTTCGTCCTTGAGCAGCAATTTCTTCTTTTTCAAGATCTCGATATCTTCATGACTTGCTGGCTCGATATGGGCCTCCATATGCTGGATCTTCTGGTCCAGTTCATTGTGCTTGCTGAATAGGCTGTCAAAGTGACGATCATTCACCTTGAGTTGAGAGATTAGCTCACGATATTCCGGAAACATTACAGTCCTCCTTGTTTGTCTGGGAACCCAAGACTGTCAGTGATCCGCTTTTAATAGTCCGTTCATGACTTCATGCCTCAAACGTAGCCAGCACGAACATGGTGTGACGACCTTTTCCGCCAATGCGGCGAATTTTTCCATTTCGCTGCAGATTGCCGATGACCGCTGTGAGCATTGAGCTGGCGGTATCAACACCAAGCTGGAAGGCCAGCTTGCGCAGGTCAAGAAAGGCGTTTTGACGGAACAATTTCAATACCGAGTCGGGTGAAATCGAGTTCAAGTTGTTCCTCCTGTGATTTCCGTCCGGATTGACGGCTCCAAAGTTTGAATTTGTCAGACAGCGAGGAAATGGCGTTCTCCTGCGGGCCGCGTTCATCGATTGATCTGCCCCTCGGCCAGCAACCGATCTATTTCGAGTTCCGCCTGTGCCCAGTCTTCGTGGGCATAGCCACCATCGAAGCTGCGTCGCTCGGCCAGGTAGTAAGCGGCCACCTCGACATAGTGATAGCGTTGCTCAGGTGTGACCGGGTGACGCATGCCTGTGTTCTTTTCTGCCGGGTCAGGTATCGCATTGTTGGGAGAAGTGATTCTTTTCGATTTGGCCATTTGGTTCGCCTCGGTGTTGCTTGCTACTTCGCTTGTTGTGCGCGGGACTGCGGTTTCACCATTTGCGGGGACGCAGCATCGCCATTGTCCAGCCCGAATGCATGAATCTTGCGCGCGATGGTGCTACGGCCAATGCCCAGCAAGCGGGCTGCATCGATGCGACATCCGCCCGTGGCGGCAAGGGCGCAACGAATCAGGGTTGACTCGACATCCTGGCTCATTGCGCGAAACACATCGCCCGGTTGTTGGGTGAGCAAACAATTGGTTTTCCGTGTCAGTGCATTGATCCATGAAGTGTGCATGGCTATGCTGCGGGCGAGAGCGTTCCGGTTACCGCGGGGTTTGTGCCGCTGGATTGAGGCTGAAAGAGCACACGCTCGACGCGCAGGCGATGAACCTGGCCGTTCGGCAAATTCCAGTCAATCGACTGTCCGGTACTCAGGCCCAGCAAAGCGCAACCGACAGGGGCCAATACAGAAACCCGGCCAGCCACGGAATCTGCTTCATTGGGGTAAACCAACTCGATTTCACGTGTCGTACCGGTGCTTTCGTCAGAGTAGACCAGGCGGGTGTTCATGGTGACCACGTTCTCCGGAATACGATCCGATGGAGCTACAATGGCTCGATCCAGCTCTTCGGCCAGGTCATGATCTCCGAGAATTTCGCGCAAGCGCACATAATCATCCAAACAGATGACCAAGTCGCTCCGTATTCTGTCACGGTAGGTTGTCGCTTCATTGCGCGGGTGGATTGCTGTGGTTTCGTGTCTCATAATGGTGCATGCTACCTAAAATCAATGCGATTGATTAGCTACACGGCTGGAATCAGAATGTCTCTCCTAGGAATACAATCGCCACATGCTTGATTTGAATTTGTTGGCCGTATTTTCGCGCGTGGTAGAGGCCGGCAGCTTTGCCGAGGCCGCGCGGCGCCTGTCGAGTTCCCGTTCGGTGGTGAGCAAAGCCGTCGCCAAACTGGAGGTGGCTCTCGGTGCGCGACTACTCAATCGCACGACCCGCCACTTGAGCCTGACCGAGATTGGCGCAGCGGTTGCCGAGCATGGCCGCCGTATCGCCGAAGAAGCGGCGGATGTCGAGAACCTTGTTGCCAGTCTCACATCCGAACCTCGCGGCGTACTAAGAATAAGTGCATCTGTTGCTTTTGGGACGCTTCATGTCGCCCCGGCACTCGCCGAATTTCTGCCCCAATATCCAAAAATCAAGGTGGACCTGACGATCACCGACCGGTGGGTTGATTTTGCCGAGGAGGGCTACGATTTGATGATTCAGGTTACGGGGCAACCGCAAGAACATTTGGTTGCCCGAAAGTTGGCGCCCGTCCGTCGCCAATTGTGTGCAACCCCCGAGTATTTTCGTCAGCGGGGCATTCCGCAAACGCCGATGGATCTGGTAACCCACAACTGTCTCGATTACACCCGCTCAGGCGAACAGGGGCGTTGGCTTTTTACCGGGCCGGCGGGTGATATTTCCGTACCGGTAAATGGCCCGCTGCATGTGGACGATGACGAAGCGCTATCGCAAGCCGTACTTGGCGGACTGGGGATGGGCTTGCTGCCAACCTTTATCGTCGGCAAGGACATTCAGAGCGGGCGCCTGCAAGCCGTCTTGTCGGAATACATCCCGGTGGAACGCCATGTTTACGCTGTGTATCTGCCAACGCGACATTTGCCAAGCAAGGTCAGGGTATTCATTGATTTTTTATTGACGCACATTGGCACCCCACCTTATTGGGATCGTTCAGAACAGACTGAGATCTAGTATCTGGCGGCCGTGCACGGTCTGTAGTGTGGCTGCTTTGAACTATTCCAAACCGATGCCACCTGATCCTCCAGTGATTGCAATGGCCGAGGACTTGTCATTCACGCCAAGCTCATGACCGGCGGCATAATGAATTACGCCGGTTGCCTGGTAACGCATCTTTCCGACTCAGTCAGCGTCTTTTGGCCGGCTGCAGATGGTGGCGATTAGAATGGCATGCGCACCATCTCAGTGCAAATGGTGTGAAGACGCCCCTTGAATTCAATAAAACAAAGTTATTGCTGAACGGCATTCAATTGGTGCATGTCAATTCACGGCGGCGCATGGATTTCGCGTATTCATAGTTGATCGCAATTCACGCGCCTATACGTTATTTACTCTTTTAAGGAATCAGAAGTGAAGTACAAAGACCTGTCGGAATTCATGGCCCACGTCAAAGCCCGCGATCCCCATCAACCCGAGTTTCATCAAGCCGTGCAGGAAGTCCTGGGTAGCCTGTGGTGCTTCATCAAAGCCAACCCGCATTACGCCGATGCCGGTATTCTGGAGCGTCTGGTGGAGTCCGAACGGATCATTCAGTTTCGCGTGTCCTGGGTGGACGATCACAACAAGACCCAGACCAACCGGGCGTTTCGCATTCAGCACAGTTCTGCCATTGGCCCGTTCAAGGGCGGTATGCGTTTTCATCCGTCGGTCAACCTGTCGATTCTGAAGTTTCTGGCATTTGAGCAGACATTCAAGAATGCTTTGACCACTCTGCCCATGGGTGGCGGCAAGGGCGGCTCTGACTTTGACCCGAAAGGCAAGAGTCGTAACGAAGTGATGCGTTTCTGTCAGGCCTTGATGGTGGAGTTGTACCGCCACCTCGGCCCCGATACCGACGTACCTGCAGGCGACATAGGCGTTGGCGGACGTGAAGTGGGCTTCATGGCCGGCATGATGAAAAAGCTTTCAAACAACGCCGCTTGTGTTTTCACTGGCAAAGGCCTGACCTTTGGCGGCAGTTTGGTTCGCCCGGAGGCCACCGGCTATGGGCTGGTGTATTTTGTAAGAGATATGCTGAGCCACAACAAGCTCAGCATGGAGGGTATGCGCGTGTCGGTGTCGGGCTCGGGCAATGTGTCGCAATACGCCATCGAGAAGGCCATGGAACTGGGTGCCAAAGTGGTGACCGCCTCTGACTCCGGTGGCACGGTGATTGATGAAGCCGGCTTTACTACTGAGAAGCTGGCGATTTTGATGGACATCAAGAACAGGCATTACGGTCGTGTTGAAGAATACGCCCAGCAACTGGGTCTGCGTTATGAAGCAGGCAAGACGCCCTGGGGCGTGCCGGTGGACATTGCCTTGCCCTGTGCCACGCAAAACGAAGTCAATGGCGACGACGCACGTGAACTGGTTAAGAACGGTGTCAAGTGCGTGGCCGAGGGTGCCAACATGCCCTCCAATCTCGACGCGATTGAAGTTTTTCTGCATAACAAGATTCTTTACGGCCCCGGTAAGGCGGCCAATGCCGGGGGCGTGTCGACATCAGGTCTGGAGATGACACAAAATGCCGAACGTCTTCCCTGGGGTCGCGATGAGGTCGATGCCCGTTTGCGCCTTATCATGACCGACATCCATAGCAACTGCGTGCGCTACGGCGAGCGCGAAGGCGGCTTTGTCAACTATGTCGATGGTGCCAACATTGCCGGCTTCGTTAAAGTGGCTGACGCTATGGCGGCACAAGGAGTGTATTGAGTGCGGCTTGCCAGACCTAGCTTTTGAAGACGGTCTGGCAGTTGTGCTGATCACACGAACTTTATGGGGTGCATTCAAATCGTAATCTTCTACCATTCATTAGCGCTTCAGCTCCACGGTAACTAACAGGCCTGATGGCATGTCTCCCAAGAAGCTCACCGCTAGGAGATCGGTCATTGATCATGTGGCGGCAATGGGCACCATGTTGCAATTGAATCCTTCAAGTTCGCCACCGGATAGCGCCCCATATGCCCTATAGAGTCGCCGAAAGGCGACACCGTGGGTCATACGGCCGTTCCCTGTTCGCCTGCCGGCGCTTTGAGCCGGGTGGGTTGCAGTTCTCCTGCTGCTTCAAGCGCTGGATAGGCCGCTGCGCAGATGTGCGAATGAATACGCTTCAGGTCGCGCAGAATGTCGAGGTGGAGCGAACTTGTTTCCATGCTTTCCGGGCGACCTTCCCGCAGTCGCGCCATGTGACTCTCTGCTGCAGCCATTTCAAGCTCACGAATTTTCGTCTTCTCGTCGAGCAGTTGCCGGGCTGATCTCACATCGCCCGACAGAAAGATGCTGAATGCCAGCTTCAGATTGTCGATGATGATGCGATGAAATTCCGCGAGTTCTGCCGCCCCTTCCTTGGAAAATTGGAACTGCCGCTTGATCTTCTTGTTGGCGAGTTCCATCAGATTCTTGTCGATGATGTCGCCGATATGTTCTAGGTTGATGGAAAGGGTCATGATTTCCATGGCCCGCCGTCCTTCGATTTCGTCCAAGCTGTCGCGCGTCAACTTCACCACATACAGTTTGATGGCTTCGTGCAAGCGGTCCACTTCGTTGTCTCGCTGCGATACTTCAGCGACAAGCTTGCGGTCGTTGGTCATCAGGGCGGTCATGCCCTGCCGCAGCATAGTCTCGACAAGGTCTCCCATGTGCAATGTCTCGCGGGCGGCGCAAGCGAGCGCAACGGCAGGAGTCTCGATAACGCTCTCATCCAGATAAAGGGGCACCGAAGGGTCCACGGCGCTTTTTTGGTCCGGCAGCATGCGCTCAAGAAGAGTGGCGAGCCAATTTAGCGGCAGGATGAATAGCAGTGCCATAGCGACATTGAACAAGGTGTGGAAATCGGCCGCCATGCGAACGGGATTCGGCTCGACCGCGCCAAGCGTCCTCACGATGGGATCGAGGAACGGCAGAAAAATCAGGCAGCCGACCAGGCGATTGATCAGATTGCCGGCTGGCAGCCGACGATGAGCGGGATTCCCGCTGGCAAGTCCCTCCAACAATGGGTTGAGCGCACTGCCAAGATTGGCGCCCAGCACCAGGGCGAGGGCTGCCTCAGGCGTCACGAAATGCGAGTACGCAAGGGACATGGTCAGCAATACCGTGGCGACGCTGGAGTGCGCCGCCCAGGTCAGAATGGCGCCAATCAACAGGGTCAGCAACGGTTCGCCAGTAATCGCCGCAAAGAGTTCTCGCACCACGGGCGCATTTTCGGCAGGAGCCAGACTGTCGAGCAGGATGTGAAGCGAAAGTAGCATCAAGCCAAGGCCAATGGCGACACGGCCCAAGTCGCGGATCAGCGTCCTGGTACTACGCTTGAAGGCAATGACACCGGAGACCAACAGCAGCGGCGCAACGGCGGATGAATCGAACGAAAGCAACTGCACGATGAGCGAGGTGCCGACATTCGCGCCGAGCATGAGCGCCAACGCCGGGACCAAACCCACCATGCCGGACGCGGAGAACGAAGCCAGCATCAGCGCGGTCGCCGTACTGCTTTGCAACAGTGCGGTGATACCCAAGCCCGCCGCAAAGGCGTGGAGGCGTGTTTTCAGGACTGCCCCCAGCATGCGCCTGATCCGGGCGCCGAAGGCCCGCACGATGCCGCTATGCACCATGTGGAGCCCCCAAAGCAGGAGCGCCACGCCACCAATCAGGTCCAGCAACACCTTGATACCCATCGCCTACTCCAATCGAGCAGCAGCAACACGCTCACCTGCCAAAAGGGGCTAACGGAGACATCTGCAATGGGAACTTTAGAGCGAGGATTTCGCTTTATGTGAAGCCCATCTCGCCACAGCAAGATGGGCAGGCAATGCGCCTGCGTGATCTTGCGGCTATCCGATGATCCGTCCTGATTCGCAACTGGCACTGCACGTGTCCATATAGCGGTTCGGACATGAAGATAACGAAAGCGTAGCACTGGGCTATCGTTAGATCAATCGTACACGCCGGCATTTTGTCGGTCAGTGTGCGGACCAGACGGTGCATTCCAACCATGGAAGGCGCTCGGCCTAGGCAGCTTTCCTCACCTGATCCACCATAGTCATTGCACTTTGCTATCAGGCAGCTTTGGGCACCATGCCGAAATTGCATCCTTCGAGTTCGCCGCCGGAGAACAGTCATTGAATTGCGAAACCAGGAAGCTGCCGGTGACCACCAAGTGCACTCGGCCATTAGCTGCGGGTCGAGGTAGCCATCCAATTTCAATAGTGAATGCATCCTCGGGCCCAGCTGAATTTCCGATTTTCGGCGAGCAAATTGACACCTGACCTGCCTTGACTCGACCAGCTCCGGTCATTCGAGGCACGGAAAATCCGACAACTCGAATTACCGGTAACTCATCCGGAAGCTGACCAAGGATGACGCCACCCCAGATGCCACAGTTCAGCCAAAACCGACCTTGTGGTCGCAATCTGGAAATGTTCGGAATACATCGTCAGCCCCTGCTTCCGTCCACGTTCTCAATCGTCAGGTTGTTACTGAACAGGCCTCCAACGATGATCCCACCCGAGGATCCGGGTGGCCTTTTCGGTCAACACTGTGCCATCGTCCTCAGCGACGTTGTAGATGCCCGGTGCCGCCCTTGTGATGGCAAGCTGTGCGGCCTTCGCTGCGGCGCTGACGTGTACGGACCCTGGAGCGATGGGCAGGTCAAACCCGGTGCCGGGACCGTAGAACAGCCCATATCTGAGAACAATTCCATCGAGCGGAGCGTTGAGCACCTGGCGCTCTAGGCTTGCGACGCCAAGTACCGTACCACCATAAACGGGGTGCGTCTCCGCCAGAAACGGAGCATCCTCGCTATGTGGAAGGGGACCGTCGGCATATATGAATGAGATGCTCTGGGCGATTAGCCGCCTTGCGCCAGCGAGCACCGCAGCCTCGATAAGATTGCACGTGCCCTCGTCCCGCAAGCGGGCGTTCCGCACCAGGGCTTCAGTCATCTTGCTCGCTTCAAGCGCGTGAGGAAGATCGGTAAGCTGGTGGATAACGATCTCCGGTTTGAATTCGGTCATGATGCTTCGCAGCCCATCCGCATCGAAAACATCGACGACGACAGGCTCGACTCCCATCTCACGCAGCAGCAGTGCCTTATCTGCGGATCGCGTCGTACCGACGACTTGCCATCCGTCAGCAATGAGAAGAGGCGCAAGCTGCCGGCCTATGGCTCCAGACGCACCAGCGAGAAAAATGCGTTTGTTCGCGAACAGACTTTCGGTTTCAGTTTTCTGGGTCATGCTTGGTCTCCTTTTATGCCGGACTTTGGAACCACACCCGTAGTACGGATGTGCGACACCCATCCCGGTGCGCGGCTGGATACCGTTAGGGTGGTGTTGCTAGAGGCGGTGGCGTCACTGCGCCAAGGGCGTGTTACGGTACGCCGGGAGGCTTCATTGGCCGACGAGCTGCTCGACCTTTTGTTCTTTCGTTCAACCAGTCCCGAACTTCGATGGGAAAGCTTTTCGGTGCTTTGCGTTCAACCACGGCGGCTATGCTTGCCAGCGTTTCCTGCGCAAGACTCTCGCGCATGGCCTTTTCGGCGCGCAGCATCGCGGCATGAATCGCACATACCCCATTTGTTGCCCAATTAGGTGCGTCGTCGTCAAACACGGCGCAACGGTCACGAATTTCCTGGCAATCGAACAGCGGCTTGTTGCCTTCAATCGCATCAACGATATCTAGCACCGTAATATCTGCCGGCGCCCTAGCCAAGCGATACCCCCCGCGTACGCCCGCCGCCGCCTGGACTATGCCTGCCTTCTCCAACTTGGGGAAAATCTTGGCGACGAACGAGGGGGAGATGCCTTGCAATTCCGCAAGGTCACGACTACTGGGTTGCCCGCTAGCCGGATCGACCAACCAAAGAAGGCAGTGAATACCGTATTCGACGCTGTTAGTTATGTGTGCCATAACGCGGACAATACTACTCCGCGTTATAGAATGCAAATCAATGTATGGATAGCCGAGACCCCAGACTTCGTGAGATATGGCGGCAATCAGAAATTCCTGTTGTCTTTAGGCGGGAGAAATCCAAACCTCTTCTCTTCCGCCTCACGCTTACTGATGAGGACTTTAACTGGATTCGAGGCGAACGGCGGCGCGGACCTCTTTGGAATGACCAGTACAACTATTGGGAAACTCCTGTGGCTTGGTTTGACGACCTGATACAGCGCGGCTTGAAGAAATTCTGGAAGGTCTATGTCGTACATGCCTATAAAGAACAGCAAAAATGCGCCCCGGCATGCTGGGGCGCGAAAGGTTTTCATTGCGAGTGCTCATGCATGGGCGTCAATCACGGCTCGGGCCATCCCGGCGGAAACTGGCGGGAGGTTTCCGATACTTTTGCGTTTAATTGGGGTGAACGACAATACGCGTGTCGCCTGATTAAGGCTTCTTGTGTCGGTACTTCTTGAGGAAGATCTGTTGTGCATCTACAGCCTTGCCACCGGCACATGCCGGAGCTCAGCTTGCTGCGTTCAAGACATTCCGCTCATGCGCTTCCATAGCGTGGTGCGCGACATGCCGAGGCGGCGTGCGGCCTCGGCCTTGTTGCCGCCCGTATCTTGCAGTACGCGCAGGATCAGTGCCCGCTCGTCCTCGGCCGTCGCCGGCGGCGTGTAATACCGAGTCAGCGGCGTGCCGGCGTCGGGTGCCGGGACCGGTGTCGCGGCCGCTGCCGCCAGTTCCGGCAGCAGGTGGCGGGACAGGAGGGTCGGTCCGTCGGACTGCACCACGGCATACTCGAGCGCGTTGAATAGCTGCCTGACGTTGCCCGGCCAGTCATAGGATTCCATGGCCAGCATCGCCTCGGGCGCGAGCCGCAGGTCTGGCCGCCGGTAGCGCTCGGCCAGATCGCCGAGCAGCTTGCTGGTCAGCAGGGGAATGTCTTCCCGGTGTTCGCGCAGCGCTGGCACATGCAGCGGCAGCACGCGCAAGCGGTAGTAAAGATCCTCGCGGAACTCGCCGCGTCTGACCATCGCCGACAAGTCGCGGTGCGTGGCGGCAACGACCCGGACGTCCACCCGGCGCGGCAGGTTTTCGCCAACGCGTACGATCTCGCGTTCCTGCAGCACGCGCAAGAGCCTGATCTGGGTGGCGGGCGAGATCTCGCCGATTTCGTCGAGCAGCAGGGTGCCGCCGCTGGCTGCCTCGAAGCGTCCGAGGCGCGCCGCCGTGGCGCCGGAAAAGGCGCCCTTGGCATGACCGAAGAGTTCCGATTCCTGCAGGTTTTCCGGCAGCGCGGCGCAATGAACGGCGACATAGGGACCCTTGGCTCGTGTCGAATTGTCGTGCAACGCTCTGGCCACCAGTTCCTTGCCGACGCCGCTTTCGCCTGTGATAAGCACGGTGGCCTCGCTTGCCGCGGCGCGCAGCACTTTCTGGTAGAGGTTCTGCATCGCCGAACTGCGTCCGATCAGGCCGCCGAGCTGCCAGCGCTCGCGCACTTTCGCCTCCAGTTCTATTTCGCGCGAACAGTCGCGCAGAATGATCGCGCAATACAGGCCGCCATCGTTCGGCGGCAGCAGCATGGCCCACATGCGCAGCGCGATGTCGGTGCCGTTCGGCCCCTTCAGGACGATGTCCTGAATCTTGCCGTCCTCGCCCTGCGCCGGCGTCAGCGAACAATAGCCTCTGATCTCGCACTCGCGCGCGCATTGCGTGCCGGCGAACAGGGTCGGGCACAGGCTGTCGACGACCCCTGCATTGTCCTGCCCGATCATGCGCAGTGCGGCTTTGTTGATGTCCAGGATTCTGCGTGCGGGATCGAGGAACAACACCCCTTCTTCCAAGCTATCGAGAAACCCTCGCAACAAGTTCATGGTCGGCATTGGTGGGGACCTCCGTGGTCACCGCCGGGATTCGACGGACGTTCAGAATGAACGTTCAGATAAACGTCCAGTGATTGAATGAAGTATATATCACCTCTACGCTGAAACACGAAATATGTTTCATATCAAGTAGCTCCAAACCTTGGCACGGCGCTCGCTAACTGTTCGGTGCATATCGGGAAATTGCCCGCAAACCAAAGAAACAGGAGGATGCAAAATGAACGTCAAAAAATCCCTAGTGCCGCTGCTGCTTGGCGGCCTGCTCGCTTCGGTGGCCCACGCCGAACCCGTTGCGAATCCGGATCCGCTGCTTGCCAGCTTCCAGCGTCTGCTCGATCACCAACCGGCGCAAAACGCTCCGGCAGTCCCGCCCGGCCTAGGCGCGGACCCGCTGCGCAGCAGCGTAAGCCTCGTCCTCTGGGAAAAACAGGAGCGGTCCTTCCACATCATGGCCAGTCTTGGACCCGTCGCGCCGCACCACTGATTCAGCGGCCATCAGGTGCGCGGCCTGCGGCCGCAGGGCAATGGAAAGTCAATAAAGAAGGGGTACATGATGCAAGAAATCGCCTGGCAGCTTTCACTGGTTCTGATGACGCTGGTTGCGTTCGGCTTTGGCTTCGTCGCCATCAACTCCGGAGTCCGCGAGGAGGACTACACGCCGCTGCAAAAGCGCGCCTACCGGATCCGCAGCAAGCTGTTTTGGACCCTGGTGGCAGTGCTCGGGCCAGTGATGATCTACACCCTGCTCGACTTGCCCTACGGTGCCACGCGCGCCGGCAACAAAGCCGGCCCGGCGCAGGTGGTCGAGGCGACTGGCCACCAGTGGCGCTGGGAACTGAGCCGCGACCGCGTCGTCAAGGACCAGCCGGTGGAGTTCCGCGTCACCAGCGCCGACATCAACCACGGCTTCGGCATCTACGACGCC